>Ga0247843_1001392_pt1 | contig 49488 bp, 45 predicted proteins | sample LaCruzMarch2017__FD_192420 | JGI IMG/M metagenome (GOLD analysis project Ga0247843, IMG submission 192420) | Freshwater microbial communities from meromictic Lake La Cruz, Castile-La Mancha, Spain - LaCruzMarch2017_8m | ecosystem: Environmental > Aquatic > Freshwater > Lake | place: Spain...
AAATATCCAATAGTTGAGCGATGGATCCTTGTGCCTTAAACGATAGTGAATCTTAAAAAAATTCTCGGTAAAAGAGCGACTGCAAACCCGACATTTAAAACGTTGTCGTCGTTTTCCCTGAAGACATTCTACGGGGCCTGTAAAACCAACCCTAACTATTTCAAAACTTTTTGCTTCGCACAAAGCATTTGCGCATCGTTCAGGTCTTGTCCCTAATATCTGCCCCGTAGAGTCCATTCATCGCGGACACCTGCACGTTCCCTGCCATACACACTTCCAGGCTCACAGTTAAAATTATTGGTGATTGACTTCTTCAAGCGGACCACCGCTTTCACCTTCTTCAACATTTTCTTCTACTAAATTCTCATTGGGGACTACTACCTTGATAACTGTATCTTCACTCACCTGCCCACTCTCAAAAACACCTAGCAATTCTTCAGTTGTAGGTGCTTGCGGAACTCGACTGTCTTGGACCACTCCACCATTTTTTTCTTCACTCGCTTTTCCAGCTAAAAGGTATTTTCCAACTTCAAGGCCTGGTGAAAATTTGGGACTGGCATCCAGCGCATACCAAACATAGCCCCTGCCAACAGCATCGACGATCAACACAGCCCCGCTTAAAACTTTAATCCCGCGAATCGCTTTAGATAACAATTTATCGTGTTTGACAATGTCGGCTAACGCCTTTGCATTGGCATCGTCTACCAGTTTTTGCGCACTTTTTATGAGTGATTTTTTTGTAGCAGGCACTGTTATCGTCATTCTCTTCGCTTCATCAAGTTCCTTCAGCGCTTTGTCTAAATTGGATTGCTTAAACTGGGGGGACTCCACTCGCTTCAGTTCTTCCAGCTTATTCACGTTTTCTTGGGTGACTCTTCGCAAATTTTCTAACTCGTCAGAAGTGGTGGGAAGATTTTGCGCGCGCTTTAAGTCGTCTCTGTTGGCTTCCAAAAGCCTCGCAGATTGAGGAGTGGTAGCTTCGAGTTTTATTAAATAACGAATATACGCCGCTCCCATCAGTGCTTCGATTGATCCACCTGTTAATTGATAAACGCCGGCTTCTGGAGGATCGTTGAAAATTCCAACTGGCACTTCATATTTGTTAATCGCTGGAATCGTATCTGCATCACTCGCAGGCAGTCGAGAATTTGATGAAAATTGAAATTTTTTCACCAGTAAATTGAGCTGTTGTGGCGAAATTAGTGCCATCGAAAACAGCCCCAAACCTAGATATATTAAATGAAAAAACTTCTGACTTTTTTGCATAAGATTCCTTTTGTAAAAGGAAATGCAGAGTCTATGCCACAACCAAAATATCATAACTTGCTGAATATACAGGACTTTAAACACGACCCCCTGTCTAAAATGTCGACACTTCGTCATTAAAAAGACATGTTAATTTCAGCACTTAAGTTCCGATAAGGAGATGTGAGATCAGGGACAAAAAACTTTATGGGAGAAAAACTTCAATTTGGAAAAATTTTTTTGCTCGTAATTTTCATCCAAAACTCATCTATAGTTTTTGCAAACGAAGCCTGCCATGAAATTTTAAATCTCTTAGCGACAAAATCACAACAACTGTCAACGCAAGCAGCGGAATGGGGCAAACGCTGGGGAACCTTGGATGGCGCAAAAGATAATGCCTCCCATTTACTTTTTAAATCAAGTCCCGGAAAAAATCCCAACGAAAAGTTTTGGGGCTTTGTTACGCAGATCGATAATCCGCAAAATTTGAAGTGGCATCAAAATCCTTTTCAAAAATTTGGTGCGACTTATCTTTCCAGCAAAAGTCAAAGTATTGCTGCAGACGGAGCAAGTATCACCCACGCACAATACCTTTCTATTTTTAATGGACTTGATGAGGCCACCCTTCGATTACCGAATCATTTACTTGTCAAACCTGTCAGTCGTTTAGTCAGTGGAAAAGAAGTCGAACTCAATTTACCAGCCCTGCTCACGGCTTACTATTTTAGCGGAGTTAAACTCGCTGAAACCTTGGACGACAAAACACTGAAAAAGTTTGATGACTTAATTGAGGCTCAAAGTGCAGAACTTGACGATCTCATGAAATATGATTTTCGTTACAAAGTTTTTCAAGACATCGAAAAAACTCTCATTAGCATACCGATGAATCGCTTGCCTGAGGGTGACCTCAGGCACTTTAAAGCCTTAGCCGAGGCCGGAAAACTTACACCACACGAAAAACGCCGCATGGTGTTTTTGCATAAAAGAATGCTCGACCGATACTATCAGCAAATGGCAGACCTCTCGCAAGAAATGGATGAAGAAAAAGTTCATAACGCATTTATGGATTCCCCAATGTATTGGCATATCACGGATTTCATAAAAGACTCCCGCATTGACGAAAAGTGTTTTCGCCGTCTGGCAAAACAAAACGGTGCACCAAATGACGCCCAACTTCGCGCAATTTTTCGAAATCAACAAGTCAATCTAGAGCTCCAGTTTTTAATTCCATACATGGCCAAAGCTTATGAAGCCTCCCGCAAACAGCGGCTAAACCAGAATTTAAATGCGGAAGATCTAAAAGCGCTCAAAGATTACTCGGATCTTCGAAACAATCCCTCACGAGCCAGTTTGATTGGCGAGTATGCGGAATCACCGTACGTTAAAACACTCTTGATATTGCACGATCGAGAGTCCATCGATTGGAAGGAATTACAATTTCGCCTAGGAGAAAATGCCGAGTACTCCCGAAAATTTGAGGACTACGAAATCCTGGGTGTAAAGCGCCTTCAGATGAATGCTTTGGGAGAATGCATAGATAAAGATTTGGAACTTGGTGACATCCAAAAAATTAGCATGTTGGAAATTAGCAAAGCGTTCGCTGCAAAAAAAGCAAAAACACGAGGTCCAAGTTCAATTCAAAGTCCGGACGGATCGGGTGAGTTGAAGCACTTCAAAGCATTGTGGATTTTTTAGAGGATTTCCTAAAGCTAATTCTAGTCTTTGATTTTAACTTTGATGCGATAAGTGGCTAGAGATTTATAAACAGTTTTACTTTTTTCGAGATTTTTAACTTTCGAGCCACAACTCACAACCAAGATAGAATTTTCACGGTTGAGTTCTTTGAGCTCTTTTTTAAAGTCACTACATGCCTGCTTCCAACCCGCTAGCGCTTTTTTATCATCGTATTCTTCGTCACTTGAAATTTCGTCGCTTCCGGAAATGATTTCATAGGAACTCTTTTTCTCTTCAGCCACTGAGCCCTTTTTTATCGTGATAGTGGTGTCGTCCAAAGTTGGAATATCGTTGATCTTGACATCAGCACTTTGGGCCATAGCTGTGTTGAAACAAATAATTATCAAAAAGCTCGCTACAAAATTTAGAAAGTTTTTCATCACTCCATTGTGCGTGAATGCAGTGAGCTAAATCAAGTCAAGAAATCGAAATTTTTAGCAGATCGCACAGCGTGTGTCAGATCACTCCACACAATCTTTTGTATCAACGGTCAATTTGCCGATAGCAGATGTTTTCTCATCCACCTTAAGAGATACTTGAGTGTTTCGAAGGCCTCTGTTGTAAGCATCGAAGGCTAACGCGGGCTTGCCTTGGATCAAGGCCGAAAAATTACTTCTCAAGCGATGCTCTTTCGAACATTTTTTTAATGTTTTTAGAATCACAAAAACTTCTTCCACTGATTTCTCAGAGGAAGTTTCGGTCCAAAGCCATTCACCAAGACCTTCTTCTTTGCCACTTTTAACCATTCCTTCAAAAAGGTTTGCCATAAATTTTAATTGGCTCAAAGAATTTCTCTCATTTTGAGGAGTCTGTTGTTCAAAACTGATTCTGAGTCCAACTTGTGTCAAAATTTTGGGTTTGGGAAATTGCAAAGGCAAAAGTAAAGAGCAAGAGAAGCGCGAAAAACCCGCTTTTCCTTTTATCGCAACGGATTCTATGATCAATGGAAACTCCAGATGATTTTTATTTTTCCCAGCCTTTTCGAATGCAAGTTTTCCATACACCTGTCCGCAGGTGACATGAACTCCCTCGATAGAAGAAGCTTCATGAGTAGTTGGCGCAGGTTCTAGTGCGATGGCAGAATAAGAAACACACATCAAAACTAAACTCATCCAAAAATTATTCAACTTCATGCTCTGTGCACTTTAAACAATTCGGGGCACAATAAACAAGATGAGAATTGGAATATTAACTGGCGGTGGAGACGCACCAGGCCTTAATGGAATCATTGAAGCCGCAAGTAGAGTTTTACTTTCGCACGACTGCGAGGTCATAGGTATCTGTGATGGTTTTGAGGGAATTTTTGAAAATCGCAACAAATCCATCAATACCTCAAATATCGTAGGACTTCATGCCGAAGCAGGAACCTTTCTTGGAACTTCAAACAAAAGTCGAGTGGAAGGAAGAGAAGCGGAGTTCTCTAAAAAATTTCAGGCACTCAAACTTGATGGATTGATAGTCGCAGGCGGTGATGGAACATTTTCTGCACTTTCTAAAATCACACCTAGCATCCCAGTCATCGGAGTTCCTAAAACCATCGATAACGATTTGCCAGGAACCGAAATCACTTTTGGATACGATACAGCTTGTGCTGTAGTTGCCGATGCTGTCGATGCGTTACGCGCCACTGCCGCCGCACATCGAAGAATCATGATCGTCGAAACGATGGGTCGAACGGCTGGCTGGATTGCTTTAGGCGGTGGATTGGCAAGTCTTGCAGACGCAATTCTCATTCCCGAAAGGCCATATTCGAATGAGAAATTTTTAAATTTTTTAAACGAGAAAAAGAAGTCCGGGCAAAGGGGACTCGTCCTTGTAGTTTCCGAGTCAGCTCACTCAGAAAATGAAAAACCGATAGTCGCATTTCAAGTCAAAGATTCCGTTCAAAGAGAACGTTTTGGGGGAATTGCTGAACATCTTGCAAGGTGGATTGAAAAACAAATTTCGTGGGAGGCCAGGCATGTCGTACTCGGACATCTTCAAAGAAGCCGCGCGCCAACCACAACCGACCGCTTTTTAACTGCAGCTTTGGGAGTCAAAGCTGCAAAACTTGCACTTGAGTCTCGATGGAATTCTGCTGTGGTCTATAGGGAGGGATTGGTGAGAAGTGTTGCACTCAGCGAAATTCAAGGTGCGCCTCGGATCATTACAACAGATCATCGTTGGGTGAGACTGGCTCAAAGTTTAGAAATTTTCATTTAAGTTTTTCTAAAAAAGAATTGGTATTAGTTAATTATCCTGAGATGAAAGTTTTCGCGCATTAGTCTTTTGCTTTGCTTCTTGTTCCAATCGATATTTTTCAAGATAAGTTTGTTTCTCTTCACGCGACAGAGAAAGAGGTTTGTGATTTTCCACGTAGCCTTGGCAAACTTGTTCGCGTATTTTTAAAGGTCCCATAAATGAAATAATTCCAATGCTTCCCACCATAAATCCTATACTGAGTGCTGCGATGAAATTTTTCATAAAAGTCCCCCTGTAAATCTGGATGCAAGTTCTTCGCCTCAACTCTAAACTATTGATATTTCGTGCTTTATTAAGAAGAAAGTGTCTAACGTGTAGACTTCTGCTTGGGTTATCTTCATAATCGTAAGAGCTGGCTAAAAACGCATCATCTCCCACGGTCCGAAAGCCATTTTTTCACAAACAAAGTCGCTAACATTGAGCTGAGAACAATTCACGATTAGAAGATTGATCACAAATGCGATCTTTATTTGAATTTTTTGTAAAAAATTGGCGCTTCTCTTTTGTGATGATGGTGATGTTTTTTATTGTAGGGGGATTGGGAGCCTCCCTTATGCGAAGAGAAGCTTTTCCTCCTGTAAACTTTGCTGCAGTGTTTGTAAACACCATTTATCCGGGCGCTTCGCCCCAGGAAGTGCATGATCGGGTCACAAAACCCATTGAAGACGAACTTCGCGGAATCAGTGGTATCAAAGATGTACGCTCGACTTCGCAAAATGAACGGAGCGAAATCAACATACGTGTGGATATTGATGGTACCGATTCTGACCAAGTTGTGACGGATATTCAACGCGCGGTGCAGAGGGCCTCCAGCAAACTGCCTCCTGATATTTTAGATGCGCCTTTAGTGAATGAGCTTAAAGCAGAAGAAATTCCCATTTTAGAAATTGCCATTGTTGGTTCCAACGAAAATCGCAAACGGGATTTGCTTGCCGAAAATTTAGAAGATCATTTTGAAGATGTCGAAGGTGTTAAAGGCGTTAGACTCTCCGGCTATCGCAAACGCGAGTTGCAAATCCAATTGGACACTCTCAAACTTGCGCAATACCAAGTGGGCATTCAGGAAGTCACTCAAGCGTTAGCGTCACAGTTGAAAGATATCCCCGCTGGATTTATTCGTTCAGACAGCGAAATAAAATTAGTCCGAATCTTAGGAAAAACTGCGGATCCCAATGAAGTCGGAAATATTTTAGTACGTGTTAATGAGGATGGTCGAGGAGTAAAAATTCGCGACATCGCGCAAGTCATCGACGCGAGTGAAAAAGAAACTCTATTAGCACGCGTCAATGCTAAAGAGGCTACACTACTGACGATTTCAAAAAAAGAAAGCGCTGACGCCGTTTCTACAATTGAAAATTTAAGAGTTGCACTCCAAAAATTTCAATCCACTTTGCCACCCGATTATGAGATCATTAATTACAACGACGAAGGCGCTCGCGTAGAAAATCGCCTGCGCATTGTCGAATTCAACGCTCTCGCTGGTCTGATCGTGGTCCTTATCGTGCTGTTTATTTTTCTTCCCGGGAAAGTGGGATTTGCCAGTGCTTTAAGTTTACCCATTTGTACTTTAATGACTTTAAGCGTGATGGTCATGTGCAATGCGCAATTTAACATTATCACGATGCTTGCACTGATCATTTGCTTAGGAAATCTGGTCGACAACTCAGTCGTCATTTCTGAATACTACACCTCACTCCGCGAGCAAGGTGTTGAAGCTCAAACTGCCGCGATCGAAAGCGCGCACAAATTTTGGATTCCTTTCACGGCATCCACCATCACGATTATTGCCGCATTCTTGCCCATGCTGGTCACTCAAGGAGTGTTGGGACAATTTATTCGATGGATTCCTATTGTTGTCTGCATTGCTTTGTCTGCAAGTCTTTTTGAATCACTCACTTTGCTTCCCGCACGATTGCAATTTCTGAATATTAAAAAACGAGAACAAGGTTTAGACGCCGAAAATGATCTCGAAGTATTGTCTTCAGGATGGTTTGGAAAAGTTGAAGCTTCATGGGGACGTTTGGTGGAATGGACCGTTCAAAGAAGATGGATCACCCTCTTTATTTTGTCTACTATCGTAGTTTCGGGATTTGCGGTAACCGCACTCTTTAATCGCTTTGAACTTTTTCCAAGTGAAGGCGACGAATACTATGTTTTGCGTTTTGATTTAAAACGCGGAAGCAGTATCAAAGCGACCGACAAGGCTGGAGCATGGTTGAGCGAAGAAGTGGAACGTGTGCTAGGCAAGGATCTTTTGCGAGCCGTGGTGGCGCGTGCGGGTGTGCAACAAACTGACCCAGGTGATCCGACTTCCAAAAATGGGGAACATGTTGGCGTGGTTGTAATTGCCATAAAACCCGAGCTTGCGCCGAACTTAAATATTCAAGAAACTTTAACTAAACTTCGCAGCATCGAGAAAAAAGATCCAGTCGTAAAACTCAGTGCCGAAACTGTAGCCAACGGCCCACCCGTTGGAAAACCCTTAACTCTGACTTTGCGAAGTTCAAATTTTCAAGAGCTCAAACTTGCCAAAGATGAAATTAAAAAAGCTATTGAAGCCATATCGGGAGTGGTGAATTTAGAAGACGACGAAGAGCAAGGTGGACCTGAACTCAAATTTATTCCCCAAACCGCCACACTAAAACAGGCTGCGTTAACGTTGGACAGCGTAGGTTTTAATCTTCGCAGTGCTCTAGAAGGATTTGTCGCAGCTCAGATGACCGAAAACGGAAAAGATTTTGAAATCAAACTTCGTCTAGGAGACGAGAATCGCTCATCCCAAGAAAAACTCCAAAACACCCAATTTCTCAATAGCCGCGGATCACTCGTACCCTTAAAATTGGTGGGCCGAATTGAAGAAGTCACTCCTTCTAATGTCATTAAGAATTTTGATTTTAAACAAGCCATCACGATCACGAGTGAAGTTGATTTGAGCAAAATCACTTCTAGTGCGCTCAATGAGCAAGTTCGTAAACTTTATGACGAGAACAAAGCAAAATACCCCACTGTCAGCGCGGTGTTTGGTGGAGAAGAAGAAGCCACAAATGATTCGTTAAAGTCTTTGGGAGTTGCACTGGTTCTTGCAATTTTCTTAATCTTCGCAACTTTAGTTTTTACTTTTCAAAGTTTTAGCTCGCCGCTATTGATTTTATCTACCATTCCTTTAGGGCTGGTCGGAGTTTTTTACGCCTTTGCCATTGATCAACGACCTTTAAGTTTTTTGGCATTTATCGGAGTTGTTGGCTTATCTGGAGTCGTTATCAATTCAGCGATTATCTTATTAGATTACATTGAAGAGTTGCGTCGAGATCCAAGATGGCAAACTTTAAGTTTGCAGCGCATGCTAGTGTTGGCTTCCCGACGGCGCCTGCGTGCTGTATTAGCAACGGGATTAACAACCGTCGTGGGATTAATTCCAACAGCTTTTGGACTGGGTGGTTACGATCCCATATTAGTTCCGATGACTTTGGCGCTGTCGTGGGGAATGATTATCGGCACGCTGCTCTCGCTACTCTGGATTCCCGCGGGATATCAAGTACTACAAGAATTAAAATTGACCATTTTAAAATATTTGAGCGTAGTTAAAATAAAATTAAAAAATTCCCCTAACTCATCGCCAAGGTGAAGTTGGTAGTGGGATCGAATGAATTTTCTCATTTCTGCTTTTTTGATTTTCTTCTCGCATCGGCACAATAGTTTCTAAATAGTATAAAGCCGCTCTTTTTAAGTCGGGATCATTGGATTCCCTCACTTCACTTTTTAATTGCTCGAGATTTTCAATTTTTACCTCTCGTAAAAGCGCATAGCCCAAATTTTTGAGCTTCGGATCGGGGTCGGCAAGTGCGACTCCAGAAAATTTTAATTTTTGCATGGGGCTGATCTCGTCTGGGGGACTTCCTGTTAACTTCAGCAATGCTAATTCGCGCAATTCTGGATCCCTATCTTTCAAAAATGGGGCCACAAATTCACCCAGTTTCGAAGGATCCACATGATCCAGCACGACTTTAAACACAGTTCTTTGAGTGTCCTTCCCAGAATTTCTCACGAAACTTTGAATTTCCCCGATATCTTTTTTTTGAGCATATTGATAGGCGGATCCCATTGTGCGGAAAAATTTCGCATCCTCAGAACTCCCCTGTGCAAGCGCTGCAGCGGTCAAACGTAGCGACCAAGGATCAGAACGCATCCAAGCAAGGTTTGCGAACTGAACCTCTTTTGCGGGATACAATTTTACTAAATTCGAAAGCACCTGATCCGCAAAAGCCGGACTCGCCAATCTCAGACTATCTTTTGCCATTTTGCTCAGTTTTACGTCTGCACCATCTCGAAACGCCTCTAGAAAAACAAAAAGGCTTGCGGGGTTTTCGCGTTGACTTGCCATCGCAATCCAATCCATTTTTTGCAAATCTGTCGCCTGCTCCCAGTATGTCTTTGATTCAAGAAATTCTTTTGGAAAGTGTTTAAAAAGAATGCCGTTGGATTTTTTTTGAACAACTTTATTTGAACTTTGCAATCCCTTTTTTAAGACATCAAAGGCTTCTGGAGTGGTGGAATCATGTGCCAACATAAAGAGCGCTAGTTTATCCGGACTTAAAACTTTCTCAGCATTCTTCATTGCAGAACGAAAAGTTTTTTCGTCAAAACGATCCTTTAACTGAAGAAGCATTTCTTCACTCAGTCCTGAATTTTGAGGATTGCCGGCAACCTTTACAAGGGTATCCAAAATCAATTTGTCATCTTTAACTTCTAGCAATTTTTTAAAAGCAATTTCACGGTAAGCACTTTCCCTATTTAAATATTTTTCCAGAGTCGCAACGGATTTGGCAGCAGGCGCTAGTGGGAGTTGGGCAATTTTATCTAATTCCATTTGTGATTGAAGATTTCGAGCAGCCAATGCCACCTGGAGATGGGTTCGTGGAGAATATTTTGAAGGATCTTTTGCGAAAAGATATTTCATTCGCTCCGCTTCAAATGAAGTATCCTTTCGCAGACGTTCTTGAATCATTTTTCGTACTATCTCATCACTTTTTCTAGGCCATCCTGCAATCGCAAGCTTTTGGTAGAACTCAGCATTTTGATAAAATCCATTCTTATTGTGAATACACGCGATGGCGTTCCAGTAGGGGCTAACCTTGGGATTGTCAAAGGCAAGTGACCTCAGTTTTGTAAACAGCGCTTTTGATTCTTCACAAGTACTTTGCTTCTTAGGTTGAACGCCGTCGCCTTTTTCTGAACACCCAAACGAATCCCGTATTTGAGCCATAAGATTTTCATCAATTTCCGATTTTTGGGTAAGTTTTTTTGCTAAATAATCATGGAAGCATGAAACGCTGTAGTCAATTCCGCAAGTTTTTCGAATTTCAATCGCCGCGTTCACCAAACCGGCAGCGTTCAATGTTCCAGATCCATTTTGCTTAGGCTCTACTTCGAAAGCATTCCAAGTTGGCAGATTTGTTAAACTCAAAAGTTTTTTGGTTTCTTGAATGCTCAACTTTGGAAGCACGCTTTTCGCCATTCCAAGTGCCGAGCTTACAAGGGGTGCCGCGCCGCTAGTACCGCCAAAAAGTTTTTCGGCAGTATGACCTACAAGCTCATAGTTTGAGGGTGCGGTGACTGAGACCCCATTAAATTCCGAAGAAAAATCGGAAAGCGTACCGTTGGGTTTAAGGCTGCCCACATAGATGATGTCTTTTGAAAATTCATTTTTGTTTGCTTCAAAATCTGGATATTCATTTCCGCTTGATACTACAAAAAGTGAATTGTGCTTTTTTTGAAAATCTTCCATAGCCATGTACGAAGATTTTGCAAAGTTCCCCATACTCACGTTCACGACATCTGCTCCTTCGGCATGTTTATCCAATGCCTCTAAAAGTTTTCCTCCATCCTCCGATTGAGAACGCGCTAGATCAAAATAGTCAATGCGCTGGGCTCCCTGAGGACTTACCGCTGCTCCCTCCGGGGTGTTCATGGCAATCACATTACGAACCGATATGCCATGGAGACCTTTTTCAGAGGTATCTATAATCAGCATTCGACTTTTTTGCGCACGACTTTCTTTTCCCTGAGCAAACTGGGACTCATTTTTGTTCCATTTCTCCCAGTTCTTATATGCCAAATCTATCCCCACATACTCGTGTGCCCAAAAGGTCGAAAGTCCTCGACTGAGTTCGGATTGGCCATTCAAATCTTGGAGCAATTGACACGGCTTTGATTCAGAAGTCGTTTCTTCTTTTTTACTCTGCGCCTCATTTTCACTGCTCGAGCTTTTTGTTTCATGCAGTGAGACGCTTGCTTTGTTAAGTATTAAATCTTTTTCTTCATCAGTTGCAGGCTCATTCGGAATCGCAGCATTTTCAATTTCACAAATTTCCACAACGGGGAACTTGACTTTGAGATCGGCACATTTTTCTTCGATCACCTTGGCCAAAGTTTGAGAAGATTTTGTGACTTTGGAATAGCGCCACACTTCGCTCAGATAACGTGGAAACTTTTTTGAGAACTGAAATCCCTTTTGTTGAAACTCAGTATGGATTTTCGCCTTGTCCAACTCATTTAATTGCTGTTTATAGCGAATCAATACGACTGCAGTAGTTGAGTTAGCTGCCACCGACTTCACGCAAAAAAATAAAAAAAGAAAAAAGCGGACGTTCATCATTTTTAGAATAGCTAGGGATGAATGGAAATTGTTGTGAATATTAGGTTAAGAACTTTTGATTCTTAAAGATCCAACAATTTCAAGCAACTCCATAGTGCTGTTACTTAAGTTTTCGGCTCAATCGGTGTATTCAACATCAAATGAATATTCCATAACGGCATAGCTTCATCGTCGCTATATCCATTGGCTAGATTTGACTGTCTAAAACTTTGAACTTTTTCAAAGACCTTCCATAAAGAGGCTTCGATTTCTTTCGTTTGTGAAACAGTGAATCTATCAATCAAATACGAGTTAAACTTTGTCGCGATAAAGGCTTTGTTTCCATAATGTCGATCAAAGACATCCCAACTGCGTTGCATAATCACCTGATGTGCCTTGCTTCCTTTAAATCGCGTGGAAGGACGAAAAATAATTTGAGGATTTTTTTGCAGATATTTGTCTTTTTTCTTAATCAAAAGTCCGACACGAGTCAGATCTTCAAGCGCCGCTGTCACTTTTTCGAGTGGCACATTGTGCAGAGGAATATCTTTAGCGGCAATTTCCCGTACCGCTAAACAATAAGCAATTGTATGAACTTCCGTTTTGTAAAAAATTTCTTCAATTTGGGGAGTCATTTGCACAACTTCTGTGAGTTGGTTTTGCACATTTTGCAAAAGATTTTGGGCGCGCACGCCGACCAGTTCCGCAAGTTCCAAAAACTGGTCCAGAGACATTCGACTTTTTCCCGAAAGAAGCGAACTCACCGCAGATTGTTTAATTCCCAAGGCATCGCCAATTTGAATTTGGGTAATGCGTGCTTCGGTTAAAGCCTTTCGAATTTCGGTAAGTATGGTACGGTATAGGTGATTTCGATTATCGACTTGGTTTGTGCTGGTCATTTTATTGATTATACCAATATAATATTGAAAATAACCATTGACCCTCCCTCTAAAAAATGTTTTTTTGTGCTTATCAGGACAGCGGATCAAATTCTGATTTGCTAGAATGATCAAAGCCTACGGAGGATCTCAATATGAATTTAAGTACGAAGCCTTTCCACCAAAGTCTAAGCCGAAATTTCATAGTTTTTAGCCTTCTTTTTAGCTCACCCATCACAATGGCCTGCCCTTTTGGTGGCGATGGCGGCGATCCCCAGGAATCTTTTCAAAGTTTAAACTCTACCTCTGTTGTTAGCCAAACTTCTCGTGGCGATGGCAAAGGTGGCGATGGTTCTGATCCTCGCGGTACAAACGGCAATCCTAACCGCGGTGGTGACGGATCTGATCCTCGAAATCGCTAGATATAGCGAAAGCAGTTCTAAAAATTCGAATGTGTCAAAAGGCTCCCTCAAGGGAGTGGGTATTGTTTTGTGTTTGGATGGGGGAATTCAACACAGGTTGAAGAAAAAGGGGAAACTATGTTTTTTGCCGATCTTAGTTTTGATGATGCTTGGAACAGCCGAAGTGCACAAACCTTATCATCAGACGTGATGTCTTCTGCATTGCTCTTTGAACCCGCAATTTTGAGGGTTCAAAAACTCTCTCCCAAATCGCAGCATCGTGTGATCATTTCAAATCGAGATCCCTCTCAAGGTCCTGGAATCAACTCCCTTGATTTACACAGGCAGTATAGACAGGATTTAGGACTCAATCGCAGATTTACTCCCACCGCTTACCAGCCTTTGATGAAGCAAAAACTTCCAACGGAATTAGGATTTTCGGAACACCCTTCTTCAGTCAAACTACCGCTTTAATTTGATTAATTTAAAAAGTAGGCTTGCCCAACTTTTTGACCCCCAAAAACGAAAGCCTCAAGAACGACCCCAATCTTTCTTGAGGCTTTCACATTTCAAAAATCTCGAATCAAAAATTGGGGATTCTAAAAATTTTATCCTCGATCACCCAGGCACTCACAAGCTCGAAGGGAGTGACATCAAATGCTGGATTAAAGACCGAAGAGCCCTCCCCCACCCATTCTAAAAATTGACCGCGGTATTCGCATCCCCGCATTTCGCGCTCTGACCTTTGCTCAATCGGAATTTCAAAACCACTCGGGCAATTCAAATCTAAAGTGCTCTTTGGTGCGACGACATACAGCGGCACTTCGTGATAGCGACACAAAATTGCCAAGCTATAAGTCCCAATTTTATTTGCAAAATCTCCGTTGGCTGCAATGCGATCGGCTCCCACAAAAACTGCGTCGATTTTTTTATCCCGCAGCACTGATGCCGCCATAGAATCCGAAATCAATGTGTGTGGAATTTTTTCACGAGCCAGTTCCCAAGCCGTCAATCTCGCGCCTTGGAGCAGTGGTCGCGTCTCCAAGGGGTAGACATGCAATAATTTGGAATCACGGAAAGCTTGACGTATAACACCCAAAGCAGTGCCTAAACCTGCTGTTGCAAGCCCCCCTGAATTACAAATAGTCATGACTCTTGCCGGCCCATTTAAAAGTGAAGTTCCCGCTTTCGCCATGGCTTCACACGCAACGACATCGGCTTCAAATATTTTTAGTGCTCGATTTAAGAGTTGTGTAGCATCTAAATTGATCCGCGCCTGCGCCAGCATTTCATCCAATGCGCCGGACAAATTGACAGCAGTGGGGCGCAGCAATTTCAATCGGTCCACAAGCTCTACGATTTCCGAAAGACTTTTGGGGGTTTCCCGCGCCACCCATTTGGCCAACGCCAACGCAGCGCTGACTCCAATCAAAGGAGCACCTCGTACACCGAGTCCGAGCAACAATTTCTCCCAATCCGCAAGTTCATCAATTTTTACCCACGAAGTTTCCCAGGGAAGAAGTCGCTGATCCAAAATTTTGTATTCCAAAGTTTTTGGACAAAACTCTAAGGCCGTGGAAATTCTTTTGTGAAACATAGTTTTTCCTTCGTGATCAAAATCAGTAAATTCCAGCTGGCATTTGCGAACGAATTTTTTTAAGTTCTTCAAAATCCTTAGAAGGCAGTGGCGCTAAATCCCTTCGCCCCTCTGCCATGAGTAGGATTTGCATGGAATGTTCAATTCGCTCGATTCCAAAATAACTTTCTTCAATCGATCTTCCCCAACTAAGTGCGCCATGGCGCGACAGTAGTAAAACTTGGCTTTCTTTAAGTTCCTCTTTGAGCGCCAAACCCATCTCTGGAGTGCCTGGAATTTGAAACGGTATAACAGCTACTTTGCCGAGAGCCAAAAACATTTCGCTCATGAAATCAGGCGGCACTTCTCGGGCCTCAGGATACCGTAAAGTCCAAGCAATTGCGGCGGGAGGATGCGCGTGTATCACCGCCTGAGCTTCTTTGTGATTGCGATAAACTTCTAAGTGCATCCACTTTTCGCTAGAGGCATCTCCAAACACGCACTCTCCATTTAAGCGAAGAACAGCAATTTCTTCTTTTTTGATGAACGCCTTGGGTCTTGCACGTGGCGTGATCGCGATAAGATCATCGGAGCATCTAAAACTCAGATTTCCGTCAAATGCTGCGAGACAGTTCTTTCCATACAAACGCTGGGCCATTGTCATGAGGAGTTCACAGTCGGGACTATATCTTTGTAAAAACTCTTCTTTTTTCATAATTTTACAGACCATCAAACCTAGCAAAGGAATTTCTTGTAAGCGAGCCCCGACTTGACTAACCTTGCACACATGTCACAAGTTTTTGCCATTATTTTGCTCATGATTTTTTTTGTGCCGGCGCTCTTTTCGATTATTTTTGCGAGCCGAAATCCCCTCATGATTTTTTGGAATTTGTCTTGGTATTATGTTTTAGGGTTTTTGGGGCAAATGGCAACTCGAAGTCCCACAGGGCGATATTTGGGTTGGATCTTTTTTGGACTTTACGTACTTCGACTTCTCAACACCAGAAAGAGTCCCCGCATTCAAACTCAGTTTTTTCGAGGGGGAAAAATTTTTCAGTCGCCACCTCCTGCATCACAAAATGCTTCACAGGATCATCGCGTTGAGCGAAATGAAGATATTGTCATAGACGCCGAATTCAGCAGAAAATAGCTCCTGACCATTCGTTGGATAACTAAGACGTGATTGCATTTCTAATTTTATCGGTATCACTGATCGTTTTCCTCCTTGGACTCGACAATTCTGTCCAGCTTATCTTTGACGAAAATCACTATGTGCCCGCAGCCCGCGCAATTCTCAGCGGCCTAAGCGATCCCAATCCGGAACATCCTCCACTGGGCAAACTGTTAATTGCCGGAGGCATTTTTCTTTTTGGCGACAATCCTTGGGGATGGAGGATTCCCTCTGCAGTAGCCGGTGCGCTGAGCCTGACAGCTGTTTACAAGATTGCCTTAAGGTTTTGGCCTTCACCCAAACAAAGTCTTTGGATTACGTTTTTAGCGCTCTGCACAGGGGGTATCTACGTCCAATCTCGCATCGCCATGTTGGATACTTTCGCAACCGCCTTTTTGCTATGGGGAATATGGGCACTCATTCCTTCGCTCGTTTCAAAAATCAGTTCTCCCCATCATATTTTAGGAATAGTTTTGCTAAGCCTGTCAGTCCTTTGCAAATGGTCAAGCATTCCTCTCTACGCAATTCTTGTTGCATTGATATTTGTTACTAATTTTCAAGTTTCGACTCAGAGAAAATTCACTGCGCTTGTTTTTTCCAGAGATTTTTTTATTTTGCCCTTAGCAACGTATTTCGTTTTATATGGAGTTTTCATTTACTTTACCGATCCTCCATATCAGCTATCTCAATTGTGGAATGCACAAATCCAAATGTTTGAACTTCAAAAAAGTGTCGCAGCTCCTCACCCCTACGCAAGCGCTTGGTACACTTGGCCGTTACTCATCAGACCCATTTGGTATCTATGGGAAAAAATTCCCGACTCTGCAAATTTGGTTCGTGGAATAATTTTTCTGCCCAATCCCTTCATCACTTGGAGTGCGGTGATTGCATTTTTTATTTTGTTAAAGAATTTTTTGTTCGCAAAACGTTCGCCATTCGCGGAGCAAAACAACTATCAACAAAAAATCTTTTTTTGTTTCATTATTTTATTTTATTTTTCGTGGATAATTATTCCGCGCAAAATGAGTTTTATGTATTATTTTTACCCCACGACAGTCATGCTTCCTTTCCTTCTAGGATTTGTATTTCTTCAACATCCGTCCGGAAAAACTTTGATTTCAAGAAAAGCAAAGATTTTTGCCGCTATCGCCTTCGTATTTTTTGTTTATTTTTTGCCCGTATTCTCGGGCGTTCCAATTTCCTCAACGAAGATTCGAATGTGGGCATGGTTCTTCAACTGGATTTAGTGAAGGCTCACGAGAATGATCAAATCATTCAACAATTTAACGCGTTGGGCTATCGACCTAACCCGTAAGTAGTCAATTTTTTTGACCATTCTATTTACAAAGAAACTTATGAATCATATAAGCTTTCCTCATGCAACGAAGCAAAAACTTCCTCAGCAACCCTCTCGTAAAAATCATTTTTTCAGCGCTTCTAGTTTGGAACGCTCCTTTAAGCGTCGCCTCCAACGTTCCCGGACCTCAACCCCGATCCGAACATAATGAAGATGCCGGAGCCTATCCCGTTGGCCCCGAACTTAGCGTAACTCCTGGCTCACTGTGTGGCCGTGCTTCAGAACTCCGCTATGCTGAAAAGATTAAGTACTGCGAACGTAGCGTGGATAGCTCTTTAAAAAACGACATCATTCGTGAGTACGACCAGCGCTTTTCCTACACCGTTCGTTCTATGCCTCGAACAGATTTTAAAATCGATCATTTGATTCCTCTGTGTGCAGGAGGTTCCAATGAACGAAACAATCTTTGGCCTCAGCACAAATCCGTCTACGTGAAAACCGATCGAATTGAAGAAACTCTTTGCCGATTAATGCAAAACGGAAAAATTCACCAAGATGAAGCAGTTGATATCGTTCTTGATGTGAAACAGCATCTTGAAACTTCGGACGCGGTTCTTAAACAGCTTCTCGCACAATTGTAAAAGCTAACCTAGCGCTAAACTTTTCAAAACATAGGTCTTGCCACAAAACTCACATCGAACTTCATGCGAAGTTCCTGCTGTTGGGATGTTGTTCACTTTTTCAAGGACATCTTGACGATCAACGAAAGCTAACGCTCGTGCAGCCCGATCTTCATCACAGGAGCAAAAGGATTCAATCTTTTTCTCCCATGTCATATTGGGTGATTTTTCTCCCGACAAAAATCTTAAAATTGTTTCTAAAGGTTGCTTTCCCAATTCCCATTGCGAAATAGGTCCCAACCTTTGGATATGCTGGTCCCATTGAAAAAGTATTTCATGGGTTTTCTCCAAACTCTCTTGTGGAAGCACATGCACCAAAAATCCATAGGCCTGCCTCACTTGAAAAGGAACTTTTTCATCTTCAGAATTGTCGTCCCAAACAATATCAATCCAAACAGAAAGAGCACAGATTTTTTGTTCTGACATTTCCAAATAGTTTAAAACGTCTAAAACCACATCTCCCTTTGCAGAAATAATTCCCGTAGATAGCGGAGTTGCCATGAGAGGAAGCAGTCGCCTAGCTTGCAGGAGTCCAGGGCCCATGGAAACTTTTAAATCTTCCGAAACAGTTTGGGGATTTAAAATTGTTCCCCGAATCTGACTTCGATTGCGACATTCCACATAGAGTGACGAAAAAGGGCCTTCATCGCACTTCCACTGAAAATCAAGTTTTTCATTTTCTTGCCGATCCGGAAGACTTTGGCAAAGCAAAGCCGACATCATTGCCGACCCCAAATGATACATTGCTGGCGGAAACGCACGGATGCGCTTCATGGATTCTTGTATCACCGCTCCGGCCGACACTGCCGAAATTATGGCTTGTCCATCGCTGGTGAGGCATTTTGCAATTTTTGGCTCCATGCAAATATCATAACCCATCTTGCATGAACTCAAAAGCTCGGCTTATTTAGTGAAAGTGGAGAACTTTAAACTTTTTATTGCAAATAAAAACTATTCCTCGTGGTCGTTGCGTGCTTGGCTTGCGCTAAAAGAGGCGGAAATCAAATTTAGCGAAGAGGTTATTTTACTTGGAAAAGCCAACACATTGTTTCAAATTCAAAGTCGCTCACCCTCGGGCAAAATTCCCTTGTTGGAACATTCTGGGGTTCAAATTTGGGATTCTTTAGCCATAGCCGAATATGTACATGACCTCAAAGGGAATGACTCTCACATTTGGCCCGCGAACATGAAAGATCGTGCGGGTGCGAGGTCGCTTGTGAGCGAAATGCACGCTGGATTTCAAAACTTGCGCCGTGAAGCCCCGATGAATATTCGTTTGAGAAAAGAACTTTCTGATTTGAGTCCGGATTGCTTGTTTGAAATAAAGCGAATTTTTCAGATATGGAGAGAACAATTGAAAAAGAGTGGTGGCCCTTATCTCTTCGGAGATTGGAGCTTTGCTGATGCCACCTTCTGCCCCGTGCATTTGAGATTTCAAAGCTATGCGATTTTATATCCACCCGAATTACTCGAATATAAAAATCTCATTTTAAAGCGACCCTCTTTAAATGAATGGGTAGCGTCTGCACTTTTAGAAACCGAGCGCATCGATAAATACGAAATTTTTTAGATTCGAGTTGCTCTGACAAATGTTCCAGACGGCAAACTCCGTGTACGCTTGCCAGATTCGGGAATCAACATCTCGCCCTGTTCAAGCTTCATCTCTGCAACTTCAAAATGATCTTGCACCAAATTTTTTAAAACTTCCGGAGTGAATCCAGGGGTGTGGCTAGAAAAATGCAAGAGTGAAAGTTGTTTCTCTGAAATGAGTTTTAATGCCTCTAAGAGTTCTAAAATATGCTCTTCAATTTTCCAGACTTCCTTTTTAGGCCCCCGTCCAAACGAAGGAGGATCCATAATAAAGCCATCATATTTTTTTTCACGTCGGATTTCGCGTTTCACAAACACCAAGCAATCATCCACGATCCAGCGAATCGAATCGGCAGGGACTTCATTGGCAGTTGCAATTTCCTTTCCCCAATCCACCACTCCATGGGCAGCGTCGACATGGGTCACATGTGCGCCTGCCAGAGCACTCGAAATACTTGAACCGCCAGTGTATCCAAAAAGATTTAAGAGTTTTATCTGCGAGTTTTTTTTCTCATTCAAACGCGGGATTTCGTTCCTCATCCACGCCCATTGATCTGCCACCTCAGCAAAAAAACCCAAATGGCCAAAGCCTGTCAGTTTGCATTTGAGTTTTAGTTTTCCATGCAAGGTGTTCCACGATTCTAAAACTTTTTGCCGATACTCCCAGCGCCCCTCACCCTTTTCACTGCGATGGTGAACAGCCATTGCCTTTTTCCATTCAGTTTTTGGTAAATGTTGCTTCCACACTGCTGTGGGCGACTGCCGATCAATGAGAATATCTCCGACCAATTCCAGCTTTCTTCCTTCTCCCGAGTCTAAAAGTTGATAAGGCAATGGAGTTTTTAGCATGACAGCTTCTTCCACATCTGACTCAGATCATTTGACCAAAGCTTTTCAAATTTCAAAACATTCGAAGTATCCATGGGATGGGGAAACTGCAAAAAACTGGAATGAAGTGCCGGACGCAAAAATTTGATTTTCCGATTTTCAAAACTTTTGTCGTACTTCGCGTCACCTAGCAATGGAAAGTTACGAGAGGCACATTGAACCCGGATCTGATGTGATCGACCTGTTTCCAATTCACATTCAACTAAACTCAATTCGTTTAGCTCCTCAATCTTTGTAATTTTCATAATTGCTTCTTTAGCCAGCGCAGGAGATTTCCCTTCAACCGGCAATGACCGTAAAACGCGCACGATATTTTTGTCTTCATCTTTTAACAACAAATCTCGCCAATCTAAAGTTCCTTCAGGCACACTTCCCCAAGCGATAGCTCGATATTTTCGCTTCAACAAACCTTGCCTTAAATATTCGGCGAGTCGGGACGCGGCCTTGGTGCGTTTTGCATAAACCATCAAACCGCTCGTGTTGCGATCCAAGCGGTGAACCACACCAACATAAGGGCGTCCCCAAGATTTTGAAAGTTCCTTTACCAACGAGGGTGCGTCTGATCCATCTTCTTGGCTCATAATGCCGGGGGCTTTGTTCAAAACAATGAGGTGTTTGTCCTCAAAAATAACCTCAAAAAATCTATTCGAAGCTGTTTGAATAACTGCTGTTTCCTCGCCCATCATGAGTGCAAGGACATAGCGCATAAGCTGTACCGCGTCAAAGACAGATTTACCTATTATTTTCAATTTCTTAAGCTAAAATCGGCGCATGAATCCCGAGAATTTAGGCTGGGCTCTGGGAGCTCGAGTCTTGTCAAATGCTGAACCAGAACTTGGAATCGGAATTTTAGTTCGTCTTGAAGAAAGCGTTGCAACATTTCAATTCCCTCAAGCTAAAATCACTCGAAAGTACTCACTTAAAAATGCTCCGCTTCGCCGAGCACTTCTCTCAAAGGGACAGAAGGCAAAATTCAAAGACCGAACAGAACACAAAGTTCAAGACCTCCGATTTACAGAGGGTCTTGCACAATATTGTATTGAAGATCGTTGGTACTGGGAACACGAGCTTTCAACCGAACAAAGTGATCAAGGCGCGCTGGAGTATTTTTTCAATGGTCATTTTAGTGAAGCCCAAGCTTTTGATCTTCGTAAAGAATCTTGGAAACTGAAATCCGAATCCTTAAATCCTTTTAGCCGCGGGCTTATTGGAGCCAGGTGCGACTTATTGGCTCATCAACTGTACATTGCCCAAGAAGTCAGTCGACGTCCTCAGCCACGAGTCCTGCTTGCAGATGAAGTTGGACTCGGCAAAACAATTGAGGCTGGCCTGATTTTATCTTCACTTCACCAATTGGGGCGCGCCCAAAAAATTTTGATTGTGGTTCCTGAGAGTTTAAAAACGCAATGGCTGGCTGAACTCTATCGGCGCTTTCACTTACTATTTTCGATTCTTGATGAGCCTCGATGTTTGGAAGAAGAAAAAGTCAATCCCACGTTAAGCCCTTATGAGTCCAATGCCTTTGTGCTTTGCACATTGGAACACTTCATGATTTTTGAGAACCGATTAAATCAAGCGCTCAAAGTGAATTGGGATCTTCTGATTTTTGATGAGGCCCATCACCTCTTGTGGAATCCTTCGGATCCCTCGCCGGCTTGGCTATGCGCAAAAAAACTATCGGAAGTCGCGCAGGCGCTTTTGCTGCTTACTGCCACGCCTCGTCAGCACGGGCTAGACACTCAGTTTGGCCTCTTAAATTTGGTCGATCCCGATCGCTTTGCAGATTTTGAGCGCTTCAAAATTGAATCTCAAAATCTTACACAGCTCAGCGAAATTGCGCGCAAGCTAAGTGAACATCCTAAAGATTCACTTTTCAAAGAAATCGAAAAAATTTTTCCTGATGATGAAGAATTAAAAAATGAGATTCAAAAATTTAAAAGTTCCCAAAATCTACAACCTCTCCTTGCAGCCTTGATTGACCGACATGGACCAGGCCGTGTGATTTATCGCAATCGGCGCGCCAGACTCAAAGGCTTTCCCGAAAGAAAATGCTTGGCGGTAGAGTTAGAAGGTACCCAACACCAAGGCGAATGGGATTGCAGTTTTTCCAAAAATCATCCCAAGTTAAAATGGTTAGTGAAGTTTCTTAACGACAACCCCTTAGAAAAAATTTTACTCATCACCAGCCTTCCTTCGCAAGTTAAACTTATCGATCAATTTCTTTTAGAAAATTTCGCTATCAAAAGAGCCCTCTTTCACGACGAAATGGAAATGGTCGAACGCGATCGCCAAGCGGCGTGGTTTGCCGATCCGAAGGGAGCTAGACTTTTGATTGCCTCCGAAATCGGAGGCGAAGGCCGAAATTTTCAGTTTTGTAAAAAATTAATTCTTTTCAACCTGCCTCCCGAACCTGATCTTGTGGAACAACGCATTGGCCGTCTAGACCGTATTGGGCAAAAATTCACCATTGAAATTATTGTCCCGATTATTAAAGACAGCGTTGAAAACTTGCACTTTGATATCTTTCAAAACGGACTCTCACTTTTTCAAAAAGCCACTGCGGGTCTTGGTGCCCTCATAGAAGATTTCAAAGGGGACATCGCCAAACTTTGTGACGAATTACGCACAAAACAAGTTCCCCTTGAAACGCTTAAAGAGCATAAATCGCTCGTTCAAAAAATTGCGCAGCACTATCAAAAGTATCAAGAAGGCCAAGAAAAGAACTTTGATTACTTAGTGGACTTTAATAGTTTTAACGAGGAAGTCGGACGTAAGCTTCAAGAAAAACTTGATCAACTCGATCGTAAATCTGAACTCGAAGATTTTATGGAAAGAATATTTGAATTTTTTGGGATCGAGGAGGAAGAACTGAGTTCCAAAATTAAAAAAATCACTGCCCATTCGTTGATGTTTGTCGAAAGTTTTCCAGAACTCAGCGATGAAAAAAGCTTAACGTATTCTCGCCAGATCGCTAATACTCGAGAAGAAATTGATTTTCTCACTTTGGACCACCCCATGTTGTCGGGCGTGCTCTCGCTTTTCTTAGACAAAGAACTAGGGAGGGCCGCCATTTTAAAGGCTCGCTCGGAAGCCTTATCCAGCGGCGCACTTTTTGAAATGAGCTTTGTTTTACAATCTCCCTCCGTCAAAGGCATCAATCCCGAACACTTTTTAAGACCTCATCGAATTTCTCTTTTTTGTGACCATACCGGGAAGCCGGTCGAAGAAAAAAATTTAAAAGACCTTATGTATTCTCCACTATCCGAACTGGAACTCAAATCTATTAAGCAATCTCTTCCTCGTTTACGAAGTCTCGTGCCTCAATTCTTAGAAAATCTCGAAAAACAAGCGCGAGTTGTGTTTTCAGATAAACTTAAAAAATCACAAAATGCCGCTATCGAACAGTTTGATTTAGAAATTGATCGTCTGAATTACCTTTCAAGAATTAATAAAATTATTTCAAAAAAAGAAATACTGCTACTTGAACAACAAAAGTCTGAAACTCTCAAAGCACTGAGTGAGTCTCCTATTCATTTGGATTCGCTTTGCATGGGGTTGATCAATGCCTAGACTAATTTGTATAAGTCTTCTGGCGTTCTTTTTTTGTACTCAATGCAGCACTCGAAAGTTTGAAGAAGGGCAAGAGCTTGTGCTTCATTCCACTCCTTCTGCACTGAGCGATGATTTAGGCACATCGTCTTTACTTCAGGCTATCGAAACCCAAATTTCCTATTATGATTCGCAAAGTAGCAATCGTTTTCCCAAACTTCGATTTGGAAAACGTAGCATTAGCAAAGAAGCCTATCGAGAATCCTTACGCTATCTTTTGCAAAGCACTCGCGCTGCAGCGAACCCAGAACAAAGTTTTGAACAAAATATTAAAGACAATTTTGATTTTTACGCCGTTTATGGCGAAAAAAGTGAAGGAGATATTTTTCTCACAAGTTATTTTGAACCCGAAATTAAAGGTTCGCTAACAAAAACTCAGACTCTCTCGCAAGCCCTCTACCGAATGCCGGAAGATATGGTCGAAATTGACCTAACAAAATTTTCATCACTGGGTTCAGATTTTCCCAGGAAGTCGCTTGTGGGCCGCCTGAGCCCTCAAAAAAACGCCCAAGGTCAGCCCGTAATTCTTCCTTATTTTTCTCGCAATGAAATTGATAGGGATCTTGTTTTGGCTAACAGAAAACTCGAAATCGTTTGGGTTGATCCCATTGATGCATTCTTTTTGCACATTCAAGGTTCCGGCACAGTCGTTTTAGATTCTGGTGTTAGACTTCGCGCAATTTACGCCTCTCAGAACGGCCATAAGTATGAAGCGCTGGGAGCCTTTTTAAAAGATGCCATACCAGCTGGAAAAATTACAGCTCACTCTATTGAGACATATTTGCGAACTTTGGGGAAAGAGAAACTTTTAGAAATTTTAGGCAAAAATCCGTCTTACATTTTTTTTAAAGAAAGTCAGGAATCGGCAATCACTTTTTCTGGAATTTCCGCCATCGATGGTCGAAGTTTGGCTACTGACACGCGGTATTTTCCAAAAGGCGCATTGTGCTTTTTAAAATTTCCAAAGCCCATTTTTGAGTCACCAGAAGCCATTGAGCCATTGCGATTTGACGAAGTTTCACGCTTCACCTTTGACCATGATAAAGGGGGTGCCATTAACGGATTGGGTCGTGCCGATTTGTTTTGGGGGCGCGGAGCAAGCGCCAAGCAAGCGAGCGGTGTGATTAAACATCGAGCCACGCTTTATTATTTGGTGCCCAAGGAGTCTTTACTCAAAAGACTCCCTCTTTAGTTTTTTAGTTTATAAAAAATGACTAGCGACTTTCTTGAATAGTCAAAACACTTTGATCTGCAAAATAGTTCCAAGCTCTCGGTTCATCATCCATCCGTATATGCTCGGGCTTAATGTTAAACGACCTCTCAAAACTTAACTTAAAGCTCTGTCTGTTATCAATGAGTGCTTGGACCGGTGAACTATGAAGCAACGAAAAATCAGTTTGATAGAAATGGATCCACGAATGCGAAGTCGCCCACAGGAGATCATTTGAAAATCCATGATCCCAGTCTGAGGGATGATGTTGACATCCTGGAGCTACATCTCCAAAATTTTTGAGATAAACTCTAGGAGTGCATTCTAAAGGGCTAATTGGATCGAGAGTTAAGAGTCCATGAACTTTTAAGCCGAGAAAAGCCGTTTTCGAAATCATTTGCGACGCTAACCATCCGCCTTGGCTAAAGCCCGAAACAAAAATTGGAGAACCGGGGTTATCAGAAATCTGTTTTTCCAACATTTGCGAAAGTTTGTGGGTGAGTTTTAGTAGCTCCCATTTTTGCTCTTCAGGATTTTCCCAAAAATCTCCAATGGCAACTTCTGTATACTGACTATTCAGACCTTCAAAAAAATAAGACGCACCGCTGTTTAGTGAATTTCTAAAACATCCGCGAAGAATTTTAGTTTCACCCAAACCCAATTCGCTCAAACGACTTGCAAAGCGCTGAAGTGTGGGTTCAATTTTTACTTTAATTTTTTTGCCATTCGGGTGCCCGTCACAAGTATTAAATCCAGCCAGCGAAATCAGAATGGGTCGATTGTTGAATTTCATTCCCGCAAGCGCTGCTTGACTTAAAACGAAAGTTTGCAAAAATATAAATGACGAACGAAATTTTAAGAATTTCAAACCAAACACCCCACTTGCAGAGCTTATTAAAGACTCTGAAGCGGGGTGTCAAATTGAATGTTTAAATGTCTAGATTACTTATTATTTCCCTGCGGGAGGAGGGGCTTCAGCCTTAGCCGCGCCTTTTTTAATTTCTAGCAATTCAATGTCAAACACGAGAACTGAATTAGGAGGGATTCCAGGCCTTCCACCGGGACCGTATGCCAAATCAGAGGGAATATAGAGTTCACGCTTTTCGCCAGTTTTCATGGTTTTCAAAGCTTCAGTCCATCCGGCGATCACACCCTTAACAGGAAATTCTGCTGGTTCCTTTCGCGCATAGGAACTATCAAACTCCGTTCCATTGATAAGTTTGCCGCTGTAATGACATTTCACAACATCATCATCACCAGGGCTATCGCCCTTTCCTTCTTTAACAACTTTGTATTGTAAGCCTGATGCCGCTACAACGATACCAGGTTTTTTCTTATTGGCTTCTAAATACTCTTTACCTTTTTTTGTATTCTCTTCTGCTTCTTTGGCGGTTTTCTTTTGAGTTTCTTCAAACGCAGACTTCATCACCAATCGCATTTCTTCAAAACTTAATTCGCTCTTTTTGCCAGCAAGGACATCTTTTACAGATTTAGCCAAGCTATCGACGTCCACTTCGAGTCCTTGGGTTTTGATTGTCTCACCCACCTGTTGCCCAATCGCGTAACCGAGTTTTTGCTTTTGTGAATTTAATTTTGCAAAACTTGATTGTGTTGCAGTCAAACTAAGTAGAGCAACACCCGACATAAGAGATAGAGTGAGACCCGCATTACTGATTCTAATCATTTCCTTGCATCCTCCATTGAACAATTGAACACCTTGATCACGATGAGTCGTGTCAGCGCCAATATCAATGGAAGCACTCTAACCCAAAAACTGCCTACCTACAAAGTTCTGTTTTCAAAGAAATTGAGAGACGATCCACATCCAAAAGATTCACATCTTCCGAAAGTGTGCCCCGGCTTTGCAAAACACTTGAAGTGTTCATTCTTAAAATTGCCGAAGCTCCGCACGCAGATTTTAAAACTTCGTTACGACGCAGCAGAAGTCTTCCTTGCTTGGGTAGAGTTCCGGTTTCGAGAACTTTTGCTTCCACCGTTCCACGAGTTCCGCTAACAAAGGCCTCCAACGAAATTTGCGCTTTGGAGTTTTGTTTGGTCTCAAGCTTTGCACTCATATCCACTTGTGAAATCACGAGTCTTCGGTCGGCAGGAACCTTAATGGGCAAAGCTAACGCACAATTTTTGCGATCTAAACTTTTCGCCATTCTTCCACCGGTTTCAGCCGTATTGCGACGAAACGAAATTTCAACTTGGTTTCGCTCAAGATCCACATCAACCGAAGTACCCAATCGTCCCAAAGGGCAACCCGTTCCGTTCACACTTAACTGACTCCCATCAATCATTTGTGAAATATTGTCTTCTCCAAGAATGGGAAACAAAGTTGCCATGCGCGTTAATATCCGCCGTGTTTGGGGAAAGGGATTCAGTGGTGCCGAGATGACGTAATTATCATCGTTTTTAGCCACCGCACGAAGCATTTCGTGAAACACCAGATAGTAAACATCTCTGGATTTTTCGAAATGTTCGGCCCAAGCGTTTTTTGACAAAATAATTTTGCCTTCTTCGCCAATCGCATCCACGTTGGAGGAACCATTGTCAATCAATGTACCAGCATCAACCGACACCACATCAATGCTCAATGTATTTTCCAATCGACCAAGATCCAATCCGTGCGTTCTCACAACTTGGGCACCCACATCTGAATCTTTCAAATACGAAATCACGGCTTCGCCCATTTTTAAAAAGGTTGCGCGTATGTGATCGCCCCCATTGCCATCAATGTGTCCCGCATGAGCGCTTGGTTGCACCAGCATCGCAACGCCCAAAACTCCAAAAGCTGCCGATTGTAAAAAACCATTTATTTTTTTCATGACGAGATCTCCTTTATACTGAGAGGGATCAATTGAACGTTAAGACGATAGACTTCTGTCTTTCGTCCAGATTCCAAGGTTGCACAAACATCTTGAATGCATTGGCGGATGATTTTTTTAGCTTGCGGAAGTCGATCAAGATCGATCGCCATAGTCACACCGATAAAATCTCGAAGCATCACGTCGACTTCTTCGAGAACATTTTTAGACATGTCCAAATATTGCGCATGAACTTTTCGAAGTGCCAACGAACGAATGTCGTCGGTGGATGAATATTGCTCGCCTGTGGCAATCAACTGACCGGTGGCTTCTTCGCGTCTCAACATATTTAAGCGTTCAAGGCGATCTAGCGCTTGTTTGGCTTCGGGAACTTTTATGGCTAAGCGCGAGGCCACCCACTCAGGGTCGCCTTTAAAATCCGCAGTCTCAGCCAAACTCAAAATGGCATAGTGCCACCAATCAGCGATGGTGTGGTATTGGTCCATCGTTATGCGCGTGGGAGCCACGACAGGCGAAGGCAACGTACGTTTTTTGGGACCCTCAGGAAACAGCGATAAAATTTGATTCGCTTTTTGGGGATCAAGACCTAAGCGACTCACCACTTTTTGTGCGACTCTTCGGGTGACGGGTCGTTTGCCGTTAATGATTTCCGAAACAGCGGCAGGACTTAAATCTAGTTTCCGAGCCAAAGCTCGAAGTGAAAATGCGGGATTCCGTAAACGAGTTTGAACGAGAGTTTCGTTCAAAGTTTTTTGGATGGCTAATTGGCCACTCATAAGCTGACGTCTCCCTTCTTTTCAAAGCACACTCAGAAGTGATCAAATGAAAAAATTCAATTTATCGCTATCAACTGTGCTCGACCTAAGAGAGGCCCATCCAACCCATGTGCCGACTCGACTGCAGTGTACTGGAACGCGATGTTCCAAAGTACTTAATTCCCCTTAACTGGCTCTGTGAAAGTCATAATTCCAGGGGCTCCGCGCTATTAACACCAAGCCCCTTATAAAAATTAACCCTTTATCGACAAGCCCTGAACTCAAGATCGACGATGTATGCGGATCTGACTCCGCGCATTTCGTTGATCGCAACTAAGGCGCTTGATTCATCCGATGAATTTGTCACTAAAACACTCAGGTTTGTTCTCAGTGTGACATCTTCTCCACATTCCGACCATTCCCCACTTGAGCGAGGGATACGAAGATTAAATTCTCCGTCATTTGAGGAATTCAAAGTTTTTCTAAGAATTGTACCTTCGTCACCTGCGAAAAAGTTTTCCGCTTGTATTCTCGCAGTAGCCTGATCTTCCAAATACGCAAAGCCTTTTAGAGAGTACGCAAGAGTGCGAACGCTGTATCCTTCAGGAACAGAGACTGGCATTGCGAGGGCGCAGTTTTTTCGATCAATTCTTTTGATTCCTCCAGCTTGAGCAAAAAACTCTTCAAAGCGAAGAACGATTCGCCTTTGTTCGGAACTGTATTCCGCAACGATTGATCCTTGGGGACATCCCGACCCTGCATATCCTAACTTTCCTATTCGAATTGCCCCAACCAAAGGGCGGATGCCGCCGCTATTTTGTGCATGAACGTCTTGTCCTTGGCTCAACGCCATCACAAGTCCCATCACGGTGCCGAATTTAGCTCCTAATTTTGCAGTTTTCATAGTGCGACTCCTTTCGTTTAAGTCTTGGGGCCTTCCATCTTGGTTGGCCTCATAACTAAGAAAATACACACGATTTTAACAAAGCACAAGGCATTTTGGAACAAAGCGTTCCAAAATTATTGGAACAAGTTGGACCCCAGCAAGTCACCCGAGCGTGAGTGTTAAGAAAAATATAACTTTGCATCTTATCAAAGACGGCTATTTGAAAACTAAAATGCAGAATGTACAATTTGGCCTAGTTTGCCCATGAAAAATTTCGGAGGATATTAGACGTGCGACACAGAATTGAAAAAACTTTTGCTCAATTTTTACGTTTTTTATTAGTGATGGCGATTTGCACTTCCTACGAACTCAGCTTTGCAAAACGAATTTTGAAAGTGCCTTTTTTCCCCATGGACGCAATCCATGTCGCCGTTCAAAATGTTTCTTCCATACCACAAACAGTGCAAGTACAGTTTTCTGGTAGCCCCGGATTCACAGTTACTGGGGGAACCTGCGGTGGAAGCACTTCCACAACGTGTATCAACAACGTATGCTCCACTCACGATTCACTGAAAACTATTCTACCCGGCGCCTTTCTACGAATTTGTGGACGAACCAATGGCAACAGGGTGGACACTGAAATCGGTTACGGCGGAGAAATTAAGATTGAAATCGACGAGGATCGCGGCGCGATGCTGGCCGTCTATCTCAACTATTCACCCCTCGGGCATTGGGAAGTTCCAATCAACGGCGGAAGACCTTTTTGAACTTGAGTATTCTCACTGCGATCTTTGAAGTGTGTGCGAAAATGAAAAGGGCACCAAGCAAGAGACGAAGGTTTTTAACTTTTCCCCTTTCGTAAAACCACAAAATATTCCTGCCCCCACCGATTCTCCCAAGAAAATGGGCTCAGGCGAAAATCAATAATTTCCAAATTGCTTTTACAGAGTGACTCACGCAATTCCCAAGGGGTAAATCCAAAAGGCGGTCCTCTTCGTGAAGGGCGCATCCAAAACACTCCCACCAAAAAGCCCCCTTCTTTAAGGGAATGTTCCACGGCTTGAAAATAGCGTCGACGCTCTTGAGGTGAAATCGCGCAAAAAAATGTGTGTTCCACCAACACATCAAAAGATTTCAAATTTCGCTCTAAATAATCAAAGGCGGATTCACACACATACAAAATTCGAGTGTCCGGATAACTTTTGTGAAATTCTGTTTTTGCTTCATTCGAAAAATCTACAGCTGTCACTTCGAGCGAAGAATTCAACTCTACGAATCGTGCATCGTGACCCCGGCCTGCACCTAAAACTACTGCCTTGCCATTTTTTAATTGCGATTTTTGACGAAATTCCTTCCAGCCATGGACAAGAACGGGACTGGCCTCGCGCATTTCCCATCCATCTTTTTTTCGCAAATATGCCTGGTTCCAAAATTCGGCATTTTCTACCCGCTCGTCAGTTTTTTCGAGGTACCATGGTGAAAGATCAAGCGTAAGATTCATTTCACTCAAGCGACTTCCAAAAGCAGCCTGCGCTTTTCTTGAGAGTGATGCAAAAATTTTCAAAGGTCCGATTTCAGCGCGTACTCGGTTCCACTCGTCAACGCCCAAGTCCGCATGCTTAACAGAGAAAACCATGCCACCCGGAAAAACCCACTCACTTTTTTCGTTATTAACAGCTTCAACGCTCTGGGCAACAAGTGGAGACTCAAAAGCCTTTACTAAAACATTTTCGCCCTCGCATTGACTCATCAATGCGGAATAAGGATTTTTCTCATCTACCAAATAAAAGTTTTGAAAAAGTCCTTTGATAAAATCAACATCATCGATACGGATGCCATCAAACAACGGAAAACCCTCTTCATCAATTTCTAGTTGATAGCGTGGCCATTCCATCGGCTTCGACATCTATGCTGCTCCCAACGACAAAAGAAACTGAAAAAGTTGAACAAGAAGAAACGCAAAAAGCGAAAGGCTAAAAAGTGAAAAGATAATCAATGCGCCAGCAAATAGCAAAACGCGTTTTTTGGATTGAGCTCGCACCACATGCGAAGTTCCATGCCCGCCTTCAAACTCCAGCTCGAGCAATTTTAAATTGCGAGAGTTCGCTTTCCAAAAAAAGTCAAAGATATCGCCAAGACCGGGAAAAATCCCCACAAAAAGCTCCATCAACACGTTCCCAAGCTGGCGGGTAAGAGTCCATCCCGATACGCCCAAGCGATAGGATTCAAACAAAACAAAGAGCGAAAAAATATACCCTACAACATCCCCCACCCCGGGAATCAAACCTAAGATTGCATCCCAACCTATGCGCCAAGTGGTCCCTGGGATTTGGATGCTTTCGTCCAAAACCCAAGCGAGTTTTTTAATGCGCTGATAACGTTTATCTTTGAGAGACTTGGGGTTTTGCAAAGCGTGTTAAGGATATATAAAGAATTCTCATGCGTCCAAATATTCTTCAAGCCTATGACGCAAAGAACCGAAAGACTTTTGTGCGTTCTCATGTTTTTCAGCTTGGCTATGCTTTCATGGGATTGATGCTTTTTTTTTCGTGTGCCAAAACTCCCCAAAATAAGGCGGATAACAGCGAAAAACTAAGTACAGTGCTTCAATCGCCGTCGATTGAAGCAAAAAATGAATTCGTCCTCTCAGCAGTCGGCGATGTCATGAATCATCAAAAGGTTGAAAAAAGCGCAAACACTTACGGAAAGGAAGAGAATTTTTTTTATTCCGCAAGCCTTGAGAACCTAAAAAGTGTTTTCGAAAATTCTCAGCTTAACTTTGCAAATTTAGAAACGCCTGTTGCAAAAAAAAATTATCGCAAGCGTCGCCCGTTTGTTTTCAACGCTCCACCCACAATACTGAAGTCTCTTTCGTGGATGGGTTTCAATCTTATCAGCGTTGCCAACAATCACAGCTTTGATATGGGAGTGCGAGGCTTAAAAGACACTCTTGAGCTCCATCAAGAGCTCAAAATTCCAGCGATTGGGGCAGGCCTTAGCCGAGAAGCTTCAGAAAGCGGACATTGCGATCAAATTCAAAAAATTAAATATTGCTCGATTGCCTATACCCGAGTTGGCGGAGAAAGTTGGCGAAAAGTTCTTAAAGAAAAAGGAACTTGGCTTAACGTCAACAATAGCGATGACGAGATGATTGAAATGGTAAAGGTCCTCAAAAAAAAGAGCGATATTGTCATCGTCTCGATTCATTGGGGCGATGAATACCGAGTGAAGCCGCACCCCTGGCAGCGAAAACTAGCAAAATCACTTTATGAAGCAGGGGCGCAAATTATTTTAGGCCATCATCCCCACGTCCTACAAGAAATAGAAGTTTTTTCGAATCCCAACGACAAAGAATCTTTTGGAATTGTGGCTTATTCCCTAGGAAATTTTCTCAGCAATCAAAGTGCATTTTTTAAACACAACACAAAAGATAAAAACGAAGCTCGTCCCAGAGATTCAGTCATTCTTCAACTGAAAGTAAATTCCAAAGGTCCCGTGTCTTTAAAAACTCATGCATTGTGGACACTCAACTCCGTTTCTCCCAATGCAAAAATCGAAGTGAAAAGAATATCTCAGCTTCTAGAGGAAAATGAAATACAAAAGAATGGTCTGATACAGAAGCTGCCCGAAAGCGAAACTTTAAAAATGGATCCAAAGACTTTAGCCAAAGAAAAAAAGATCTTGCTCCAGAAAGAGGCGGAGATTGCGAACGATAAAAAACTTTTCGAATCTCGCGAAAAAGAAATTTACAAGACGTTAAAAATTCCTAATGACATACAGGACGATACTTGGACCATGCTTGAAACGCTTGTTTCTCTAACAAAATAACGCATTCGGCCATTATGCTTCACTGCGTAGTTTAAGGATTATTAAGGGCAATTACTGTTCCATTTGCTCGCAATTTGAAAGATTCGCATTAGCTTAGGACCTTCAGGAATTACAAAATATTCCGGGAGGGATTTTAATGAAAACAAAATGGCTTGGACTTTTACTTGGTTTAGGAGTTGCTAACTCGGGAGAAGCGAAAGAATTTATCATCAAACTCAAAGGTCAAAGCTTTTTCAAATATGCTTACACCACATCAAATCTAGGTGCCTACAAAGTCCTCGATGCACATGAGGCTGGCAAATTGTTAAAGATTGATATCCAAGACAAAAAAGTCGCTAAAGTTTTAGCGCAAGTTTTGGCAAGCGGCGAAGTGGAATATGCAGTTGAAAATTTCAAACTCCATCGCTTCGAAGCTCCATTCGAAATTTCAGCTCTTCGTGAACAATGGGCGCTGGGCAAAGTAAATGCCGAAGCTGCTTGGAAACTTGCTGGTAATCGCGGTGGCAAACGAGTCACTGTAGCGGTTATCGATACAGGCGTTGACTACAGACACGAATCTCTTGCAGCCAATATGGTGCAAGGTTACGACTTCAAAGCAAATGACAGCGACCCTATGGACGAAACCAGCGCTCAAAATCCTGGACACGGCACTCATTGCGCAGGAATTGTTGGCGCAACTGGTGTTGTTGAAAATGGAATTTCGGGACTTGCTCCTGAAGTAAACATTATGCCCCTTCGATTTTTGGGTGCAGATGGTAGCGGCGATTTGATGCAAGGAATTAAAGCAGTTGATTTTGCAATCGAAAAGAAGGCCGACATTATTTCGGCTTCATGGGGTGCAACAGTTTCTGCAAGCCAAGCCCAACCTTTGATCGACGCTGTTAAGCGCGCAAGTGACGCAGGAGTTATTTTTGTTTCTGCGGCTGCTAACGATGGAAAAAACAACGACAAGACCAGTGTATACCCTGCTAACGCAGTTTTTGAGAACACCATCACTGTTGCGGCTTCAGGCCCAAATGATGAGAAACCCTCATGGTCGAACTACGGAAAAGCTAAAGTTGCACTTGCTTCACCTGGACTCAACATTATGTCTACTTTGCCCGGTGCGAAGTATGGCAATTTGAGTGGAACATCCATGGCAACTCCACTTGTTGCAGGACTTGTTGCTTTGCTTAAGTCACAAGATTCTACACTCACTGGAGTTAAAATTCGTTCCTTACTGCAAAGCACTGGCGCAAAAGTTTCGATTGAAACTGCTTGTAACTGCCGCGTAGACGCAGGTTCTGCGATGACAGCACTTCTCAATAAAGCAGCTTACCTCGCTCCTGCAGCAGGTACACTTGCGATAAATGCGACTCAAAAAATTGAACTCGTAAACGCAAGTGGCGCTGTAACATTCACCTCAAGCAATCCTGCGGTTGCAAGTGTTGATGCAACGGGAACTCTGAAGGCGCTCACCAAGGGCGAAGTCACTGTTACTGCAAAAGATGCAAAGGGAATTTCAGCCACCAGTTTGAATTTCTACGTAGCTGACGGCACCGATAATGGTGGTGGCGGCGGCGATGGAGAATGTCCTTTGGGTGATCCCGCACTTTGCGAAATGCTATGCGGAATTATGCCTGATCTGCCATTCTGCAAACAGTAATTCGCTTAAATAGTTTAGAGTCAAAAATCAAGACCCCTATGGAACTTTGAAGTTCCATAGGGGTCTTTTTCGTTCTGGGTTTAACGTAAAGCGTTTTCTATAAAGTTTTTTGCAACCTTAGGCTTGGGAACTTTGAGTTCTTCAAACCAAGTTCTCACATCTTCTTCAAGTCCCACACCATGCATATAATTGTAGAGGGCTTTTTTTAAGCCGACTTCTAAAAGGTCTAAGGGATTCTGAGTGGGATCTTCAAAATCCAAATCGTTTCTTGCAAAATCTCCAGGTTTAGGTCCCAAGATTTTAATTCCAAATTTTTCAGGCTGCATACCAATCGGGCTGTGGGTGGTTGCCGAAAACCTGTGCCAAAACGCAGATTGCAAACAGCCCTGTTGAAATAGCTGCCTCACTCGTTCAAGCGAATCAATACTTTCTTGGAGGGTTTCAGAGGGAAAGCCATACATCAAATAGGCGTGTACCAAAATTCCAGAGTCGATAAAATTTTTGGAAACTCGGGCCACTTGTTCAACGGTCACACCTTTGTCCATCATTTTTAACAGACGGTCACTTGCGACTTCAAGACCTCCAGTCACTGCTATGCAACCGGCCTTTGCCATTTTTTTTGTGAGAACTTCATCAAATGATTTTTCAAATCGAATATTACCCCACCAACTAAACAAAAGATTTTTTTTAATTAAAAGGTCCGAAAGCTCCCCGAGGAGTTTTGGAGGCGCAGCCTCATCAACAAAGTGAAAGCCCCTACCCCCTGTTTCTTCAAATAACTTTTCCATTCGCTCCACAATTATGGAACTTTGTGTGGGCTCATAACGCCCGATGTAATCCAAACTCACATCGCAAAAACTGCATTTCTTCCAATAGCATCCATGCGCCAAAGTTAATTTGTTCCACCGAGATTGTGACCATAGACGATGCATCGGATTTAAAACTTCAAATACTCCCAAATAACGATCAAGCAAGAGTCCCTCATATGTCGGGAAGCCCGTTTTAGATGAAGGCACATCGTGATCTTTGTTTTGTGAAATGAGTTTTACTTTTCCACCATCACACACGTAGGTTCGAAAAAGTTCTTTTTGAGCTTTTTTTCCCTTTAAATGTTCAATCAGTACTCGCAGTGGAGTTTCGCCATCGTCTAAAGTGACAAAATCAAAATAATCAAAAACTCTACTCTCTTTTAGGGAACGGAGTTCCGTATTCACCCAACCACCACCCAAAACAATTTTCATTTTGGGGCGAAGTTTTTTTATTTGCCTGGCAATTCTAAAGGCTCCGTAAACATTACCCGGAAAGGGCGTCGTAATTCCCACCAAATCATAGTCTTTGTCTTTTAATTTTTCGCAGACGATTTCATCTAACCACGAATCAAGAAGCGTGGGAGTTTTTGATTCAAGATTCTCCAAGAGTGGGTCAAACGAGCCCGCAGAGCGCGATAAACTTTCGCCCCACCTTACCATCTCAAATCTCGGGTCGACGCCTTCCTTCACGATCGCTGCCAAATCGGCAATCATAAGCGAAGCCAAATATTTTGCCCGATCGGTATCACCCAAGGATCCAAACGCCCAACTTAAAGAATCCCCTTCGGAAAACTGGGCCATGTCTTCTAAGCTCTTAAACTGCGGACCCTTTGGATAAGTTTCCGTATCGCTTAAACGAGACAATACCCCACTGTCGCGCCCCTGCAGCAATGTGACAACTGGATCGATAAAGCAGAGATATTTGTTTTTGTGATGAAGGAAATGTTTTAATAACTCGCTTTTTTTTGCTCCTTTTGTAGGAATTGAAAGTTTTTTCTCAATCTGTGAAGCAATTTGGCTCAAGCCATTTTTAGAAAAAATTCGAAGTGCGAGCTCAAGTGATAAATCGTGCTGATCGCTAGGAATATTGATAGAGTTCAAATACCCCTTGATATACGCCGTCGAGGGATAAGGAGTATTGAGCTGAGTCATCGGAGGAATCAACAAAAGTACGCGCATCGCTCACTTAGTATCTAGATCCTTTGACCTTTAATCAAGAAAATACGCGATTAGGCATCTTGACACTTGAACTGTTCGTTAGAGAATAGACTCCTATGACAATAAGTCCCGAATCCTTGTGCCCTTGCGGTACCCAGTTAAAATACATCTCTTGCTGCGGGGCCTTTCATCATGGCGAAAACCCTTCCACTGCAGAACAGTTAATGCGATCAAGATATACCGCCTATGTTGTGGGCAATATCGAGTACATTCAAAGCACCACGCATCCAAAACTGCTCAAAGAATTTGATTTTAACGCTTCCAAAGACTGGTCCGAAAAGGCCCAATGGTTGGGACTAAAAATTCTTCATACCGAAAACGGCGGTCCAAATGACTCGACCGGTGTTGTTGATTTCGAAGCGCACTATAGACTCAATGATAAGAATGAAGTCTATAGCGAACACGCAATGTTTGAACGCGGTGGAGTAAAAAATAGCTGGTTTTTTTTAGATGGAAAAACACTCACCCATAAGCCCGTTAAACGTAACGATGCAAAAATCAATCGCAATGATCCCTGCCCTTGTTCGAGTGGTTTAAAATATAAAAAGTGCTGTGGGGCTTAAAGACCTACAGCACTTTTCAATTTTTTTAGCGAAAATTATTTTTTGTTTTAAAAACTCACGCCAAGCATGACATCGATAGAACGATTTTTTGATTCAACCAATGCATTCGTTGATACGTTTTTCATACCAAGATTGTAACGCAAATCAAGCGAGACCGAGGCAAGTCCTAAAGGAATTCCCACACCTAATCCGCCAACCGCGCCGAAATCAGCTTTGCTCATATTAGCCGCTGCATATGTTTGCGATCCTCCGGGAGAATCCACTACTGATCCCATTCCCTGTGCCCAATACAATCCGCCTGAGACATGAAAGAGCCCCAAGGAAAACTGTCCTTGCACTGGGACGTGTATATAGGTGAGTTCTCTCGATAGAGTTCCAATTTCAATACTTCGTTTTGCATAAAGAACATCAGCAATAACGGAAGCGGGTCCTACTCCAACTTCAACCCCCACTCCGCCTATAATGTTTTTCCCTGCGGCAACGGTGGAACCCGCAATGGAGGGAGCAAAAATATTAATTCCTCCGCGCAAAGTGGTATTCACGAGTCCGGCATTCACTTCTTGAGTTCCACAAAACATGGAAGCGCTCACCATCACAGCACTGAAGAATTTAGAGCTACTTGAAATTTTAAAATTCATTTTGTTTCTCCTTGATAGACCATTGTGTCCCTATTTTGGATTGATTGAAAAACGCGCTGTGTTAGTTTACACCAACACAGCGCAAAGCTTATGAGTCAAAAATTAAGACCCCTCTTAATCCTCTTGGGCTGAATTACCCTGAGGCATTTCGGACTGCACAAGCTCTTTTTTAACTTTGATGATGGAAACACCTCTCCAATCACGAGTTCCCGATCGCGTGTCACTGGTATAAAGATCGCCAAATTTTAGACTCTGGTCTTCAACGACTGCTTCGCGAACAGCATTTCGGTAATCTTGTTCGCAAACATCGATTCGAGTTTCAAAATCCATTCGACGCTCTGCTAAAATCCTACGGTATTCCATAAAACGAGCCATTCGATCACTCGCTGCTTCTTCAATAAGCGAGACCACACGTCCGTTTTCATCAATACCAAAACGAATCTGCTCATCTCTCTCAGTGGGACGATCCTCGGATTCCACCGACACAAGCTTGCCGCTGCCGCCGATCTCACGATCCACAAGTTGAGTGAGACATTTTTTTAAAACCCCATGTAAACCAGGATTTCCCAATCTGCGATTGCCATAGATTTCGTCTTCGATGCTGTAGACTTCGTTTTCGAGCTTTCGTATTTGTTCAGGCAATGATTTTTTACCCTGAACCAAGACCACTCCGTCACGGACACCCACAATCGAGTGCGAATGAGTTTGCAAAGGCTGAATGACCTCAAGTTTGGTATTAAGATCTTCTACTTGAACTGGTTTGCGAACTTTTGATGAAGAGCATGCGCTAAAAATTCCTGGAACAAGCACGATAGCCGTCAATAAAGCGATACGGTGAGTTTTTTGTTTGATGTGATGAGTTATGAACATTTTAGTCCTCCTTCGTCAGCGTTTAATATACTGGCGACATCTCAAGACTACAGAAGCCGAGCGCAAAGACCAAGCGAAGTGAGACCTAAGGCACCTCAGCTCGCACTCTTTGTGCGTGACGGGACACATCATTTCAAGACTTTAGATTTAATTCATCCAGCTTTGAGCTCATGATTTGGTGAGCGCGCTCCATGAGACTTGCAACATCTTTTTCGCTTAGGCCTTTTGTTGAAATAGGCTCTAGGATTTCTATTCTAACGGTGCCGGAATTCCATTTTTTAAGATTTAAACATTTGTGGTAACTCGAGTTTACAATGGGAACAATGGGGCATCCCGCTTGAACCGCTAAGTGGAAGGCACCCTTTTTAAAAGGAAGTAATCCGCGAGAGCCGGACCTCGTACCTTCGGGAAACACCCAAACGGAAATTTGTTTTCGATTCATTTCACGTGAGGCTTCTTTCATAGAATCCAAAGCACTTTGTCGTTTTGAACGATCAATCAAGATGCAATCACTTAAAACAAAAATCCAACCAAAGATGGGAATCCACTTTAGGGATTTTTTTCCTATCGTAATTGTGCGATGGGGAATCATTGATCCATGAACAAAAAGATCGAGTGTATGTTGATGATTCGCTATAAAAACGCAGGGATGATGTGATTCCAGTTTGTCGCCACCAATCACTTCCACACGAATTCCGTAAATTTTAAGCAAAGTGGGCATCAAGAAGCGGGTATAAAAATAAGCACGATCCGTTTTAACAAAACCCAATACAAATAAAAATACGACGATTGTCGATCCGATGAAGAATACAAAAAATGATAAAATAAATCTTATAAAATAAAGCAGCATTTTTTCTCTCTATCTAATTACTGAGAGTATTTTCATCTTAAACCTCAAAGCTAATCGGGAGAAGCAATTTACACGAAGATTTAAGAATTGACGCGATTTTTGGTTGGCGAATGATTTGGGCGATTCTTGCATTCACCAACTTTTTATGAATACCTTCACCAATGGGATTACGCAAAGTGCTCAATTTTAATTGAGCACTTAGTTTTTCAAATGTGTTTCGAATTTCAATAATCAAAGTTCCCTGAAAGTTGTGCAGCAAAGGAGAAGTCGATTCTAAGAATTCACCCACAAAAACATCTAAAAACTTCTGTGCACTTTTAGAACTGACAGTTCCTTCAATCTGCGGACCTGGATTAACAAACCAGCCATGAATGACCAGCCTTCCTTCGAGCGGAGTCTGCGCGCGGCTAACCGGACTTACACCATGTGGAATTCGTGGATCAAAAATCGTCAAGCGATTAAATTTTGGAGAAATCCTCTCAAACACCTCACCCTGTTCAAAGTTTGCACCCCGGTGGTTTTGGGCCCAGTAGGACAAGACTTTTGATTTTAAAAGAAGCGTTTCACCACCTGAGAATACTTCGCCACTTGGACTTAAACTAAAAACAAAAGCAAAAGGTCCGTGAGGTAAATCCGCATGCATCCCTTGAAAATCTCCCTCTCGATAAAGACTCAACCAAGGTGTTGAAATGTTTTCGCAGGCAAAATTTTCTCTTCCAAAAATAACAAGTTTTTCGGCAAAAGACTCAAAGTCCTTTGTCGAAAAAAATGACTGGGCCGGAGTTCTCAGGAATTGATATTGATCTGGAATCGAAAACGGGTCCCATTGAAATCGATCTAGCCGAGTGCTGCGGACATCAAGGTATTTATCTTCGAATTCCCTTCTCAATTTTTGCGCAACTTTTGAAAAATTATCAAAAGTTGCAAAATCAAAAATAGTCTCCATGCGTCCGACTAATCTTTGTACTGCTCTCCCAGTGAAGCAGGGCCTTTTCCAAGTTTTTGATCTAGCCTACGCTTTTGACGGGCAGTTAAATCAGTATTCAAATTGTCTTTTTTGTCTGCACTCACTTGCCCGTAAATACGACTTTGATGGTATTCATCGTTGCAGGAAAATAAGGGTGCAAAATAGCCCGTAGAAAATTTGGGGTCGCCTTCTTTTGAAACTTTGTTGAGACCTTGAGTGAGCACGTTCACTGCGAGCAAGCGTTGGATGCCTTCAAAGCGATCAAGATTTAAAGAAGTTTTTTCTTGGAATGCTCCAATTGCATCTTCTTTGGATTCTTGATGCACAAACCCCATCTCAGAAGAGAATTTACATCCCTTCGCTGGTGGAAGTTTTTTTGTAGCAACGTATTCGGCAAGCGACACTAAATGAGCGGTGGCATCGGCTTTGACATCACTCATAACGGGTGCTTTTTCGAAAAGATTTAACTCAGCAGAAATATTGGAATCCAAAGTACTGATCACCTCAAAATTAACTTTTTGACTTTCAAGGTACTCAACATTTCCGTAGAGAACTTTTCCATCAATCACAATGAGACTGAGATCCTGCTCTCTCACGTCGCGCACAAGATTGCTGTAGGGATCAGAAACTCGAGCGCTGGTTACAATGAGACTTCCCATACTGCCTTTGGCAATTTGCCCAATACCAGCTTCTTTGTCGGGAATGTTTTCCCAGTGGCCAATCATTTTTGCGGGATTTTCGGTCATCATTTTATAAAGTTCTTCATCGCTTATTTTTAACTTTTCTCGATCAACATAAGCTGCTGCAACTTTAACTTCTTCCAAAGGTCCTTTGGAACCCGTGGGCAGCCAATCCGAACCAATAGCAAGCATCACTCCTGCTTTCATCGCTGCAGCGACATTAAGCGTTTCTCCATAAAGAATCATGTTGGAAAATGGCGACCAAATAATTCCATTTTTATTTTTTGCAAGCTCAGAAAAATGCTTTGTTTCAATGCCCACTCCATGAACATAATTCATTCCAGGTTTGTTAAGACCTAAAAGCTTTAACAGCTCGTACTCTTTGGTGTTATAGGCGTCTTGTTGACGACCTTCAGCCAAATGCCCAATAACCGCTGACATATTTGCTGAAGCGAGATAGGTTTTTCGTCCAGCGATTCCCGGATGTAAGAAATAAATATATCTCACAAACTTCGGATGCAATGTTCCTGAGGTGCATTCCTTTTTTAAAGTGGCTTGGTCACCTAAAATCGCAAGCCCTTCTTTGGCATTAACAGTTTTTGCGGTGATTTTTGATTTGAGCGCAGGACAATGTTCACCAATCACTGCAGCCAAGGCTTCTTCGTAACTTTGATTTTTTCTGATGCGTGGACCCAACACTTGCCAAACAAACGTGAAATCCGCAGGAATCACAATATCTGTTGGCGCTTGCACAGCCGCTTTTTTAGAAATAAATGCGCCCGCATCTTCCACACGTTGAATTCCAAAATTGGTGACGCAATTAGAGGGACCTTGCAAATAAGTGGTCCCTGCAACCATGGCTTGCATTTCGCTCCAGCGAAACGCGGCACATTCAATGGGCTTGCCATATTGAATCCAAGGATTCATATTTTGACTGACAGACTTTTGATAGACATTCCAGTCCCGCCACTCAAATCGATTTTCAAACTGGCCGCGGGCTTCTGTCCATACTGGTAAATTGTTTTGTTTGGTATGGTCATGAAGATCAATAAGACCGGGGTAAACAGCTTGGTAGTTAGCATTTTTTTCTTTGAGCACAATCACATTTCCGCTGAGAGATTTTACTTCAGATTCTTTGAGAACTTTGACTTGGGTGATAATGCGCTTTTTCATTTCCACCATTCCAAGGTGGAACTTTGTTTTATCGAGACCGAGATATTGACCAGGAATGAGACCTACTAATGTGAGTTCATCTGCGCCATTTTGACTTTGCGCAGGTCTGCGATCAATGGCTTGCATCACAGATTTGTTTGACAGATAGGCATTTTCTATGTCTAATTTTTCAAAAGTAAAAAGCTCACTTTCATGGAATTCCGATGTAAAATCAATGGAAGCTTGAGTGTCTGATTGAGACGCGGGAACTCTTTGCGTCGCGGCGCTTTGCAAAAGTTGTTCAAGCATTCGCGAGCCAACCACTAAAGCTGTAGCGTGATCCAATCCTGCGGAAGATCCTTCGATATCCCCATTGTCCAAGGCATAAATTGGCATTTTCTTAAGTTTAGCAAAAAAACTTTTCCATTCGACTGAGTCTAAAAGTTTAGAAGATTGCTGAGACACGGTTCGAGAGTCCAATGAGAGGGCTGCAATTTTTCCGGGAATCTTTTGAAAATTTAAACCTAACTCGAGGTAAGACTTTCTTAAATCAGCATCCATTACACTTTGGTGTATCGAAAAAATTGCTCGCGCCAAAGCGTTGGACTGAAAGCGCATAAAACTCACTCTTGCTAGCTGAAGCGTTTCGGCATTTGCGGGATTTCCCAAACCTGCATCAACAAGAATTTCCATATTTTCATTATTAATATTTGAAATGGTGTCAAACTGAGTTTCTACAAGATCGGTCTCTTTACCATTAAAGAAAAGCACCTCGGATTGGTGATTGACTTCATACAACACATTCCACATAGCATCAGCCCTTTGAAGAGCTTTGTGCATTTCTTTTTCAAAACGTGAGGAATCATTTTTTAAAGCGGATGCGTAATTTCTCACAAGTTGCGCACGTTGATTGCCCACATCAGACATTTGTGACAGCAGCTCTTCCACGTTGTTTTGTAAAAGTTTATGGCGTTCGGTCAGACGCACTTTTAGCAATGCTGGGACTTCAGAGGCTAAAGATCTGCCCTCGCCGATTGACTCATTTTTGTTAGGTGTACTGCACGAAATAACAAAGCTGAGCAAAAGTAGTGAGCAGACTGAAAATAATTTTTTCACAATAGAGGACTCCCCTAGGATTTTTAGAAAAAGAAAACACCTCTTTCCAAACTGGACAATATTGTATTGAAGAAATCCAAAGTCTCCAAAGAAAATTTGCGGGATGTCAAATCTCTGACCGAGATTTTGCTTTTTGAATCTCGCGATCCAAAGTGAGTTCAGCCAATGCTCGAGCTTTTGACATTTTTCTGACGGACGCACCAGCTGTCAGCATTCGACCTTGCAGGATCTGTTGAACTTTTTCTTCATTCACATCCAAACGGTAAAGTGCTTGAAAAAGTTCTGCCTTGGGACGGCTAAGCAATTGATTGAAAACATTTTCCATAGACTGAAGCAAAATTTCTTTTTCACTATCATCAATCTTTAAAAGTTTTTCAGCTATGGGTACTGCAAAAAGCTTTGATTGTTCAGAAAAATCAAATCCCATAGTATCTGAAGCTTCCCACTACGGAGACTTTCTAACAAGCAAATTCATATCCAGCGCGTCGAGTCAGCCAGAATCCTGTCATCAAAATTGATTCGTCAAGTCAGTATCCATTCACTCCGAAGATATTGAAGAGATTAAAAATGAACGGCAATAAGCTCTCAAAACCTTGGCTCACTTTAGATCGCGTGGATACGCTTGTCGGCCTAGAACCTTTTCTTATTGTTGTAGGATTAGGGATACTCGCGTTTTTGATTTACAAAACTTTGTTAAGGCGTATGCCTCTCCATCGGCATCGAAATTTAAAAACCCTCTTTTTAAATTTCACTGTGCATTCAGCGATAGTTGCTTTGCTCCTAACCTTTTATTCACTTGCCCTAGACAGCGTGGGTAGCAATTCCATGATCGATCGCATTCTACCCTACTATGCTTTGTTAATGGTTTTGTATGGATTAAATCTCTTTGTGATGGTTTTTAGGATCTTTGTTTTTGAATATCTTTTTCTGAAACACATGAATGAGGGCGTTCCTTTACTGCTCGTGAATTTGTTCTCACTCCTCTTATCCATTTTTCTCTACGGCTGGGTCCTAACAGAAGTCTTGCAAATAAAAGTTTTGCCCGTCTTAGCAACTTCGGCAGTTTTTACTGCAATCGTGGGCCTTGCGCTACAAGATACCTTGGGAAATCTTTTTGCCGGCGTCGCACTACAGTTTGATAAACCATTCGAGTTAGGAGACTGGGTTGAAATCATTGTGGCTGGACAAAAACTGACTGGCCAAATTGACGAGATTTCTTGGCGCGCTACCACTCTCATCAGTTTTTCAGAGGAACTTATTACTATTCCTAACAAAGTTATTTCTCAGTCACAGGTTTCCAATTTTACGCGTAGGGGACAAGCCATTATCAAGGGACAAATTTTTAAAGTGCCTTTTCAAACCTCGATTCCCGATTTGCGAAATGCTTTGGTTCATGCCGTTAAAGGCATTCCAGGCATCGAAAAAAGTCCAGAGCCTACTGTTTTACTTTTGGATAACACGGAACACGGACTTTCTGTAAAAGTGATTTACTGGATTAAAGACTACGGCATGCAATATACGATTGGCGACATTGTTTTAGAGCGTTGTCATTTGGCTTTGAAAAGCCAGAATCTAGAAATGGGTCGCTTGCGGCTCGACATTGAAAACGCACGCACCAGCGCTCCTCTGGAAAGACCTTAGGACCCAGCTATGAATATTGTGGAAATAATTCAAAATCTCAAAAATCTCAATGCTGAGTCATTTTCTCCGGCTCTGCTAAAATCTCTCCACTTAGTCACTCGCGAAGGAAAAATAAATCAAGACGCCGCCCGAAAGCTTAAGCAAGTCTTTCACCTCTTCCAACACATCTCGCCGATGCTTCAAGAGATTTTTGAAAAACATCAGAATCCAAAACTCGTTGATCTCGGAAGCGGAAAAGCTTATCTTGCATTTCTTTTACACGAGGCTGTTCTGGCACCTTTAAAAAGAGGCGAAATGACAGGGGTCGAATCACGGCCTGATCTGATAGCTCGCTGCCAAGAACTGACTAAAGCAAAATCCACAAGCACTTTGCACTTTCAACAATCTCACATCGAAGATTTTAAAGCACAAGATTTTCATTTTATAACTGCCCTCCATGCCTGCGATACTGCAACCGATGATGCCATCCATTTGGCTTTGAAGTTCGAAGTCCCGTACCTTGCTCTAGTTCCTTGTTGTCAGGCCGAAATTAGCAGGCAATTCGATGAACTCAAGAAGGGTCCACTCTTTCCTCTTTGGAGACTGGGAACATTTTCCCGAGAATTTGGAAGCCATCTTACAAATGTGTACCGTGCACTCTTGCTTGAGGCCCATGGATACAAAGTCACCGTTACCGAATTTACAGGATGGGAGCATTCTCTCAAGAATCAACTCATCTTGGCGCGCAAGCACCAACGCAGCAATGGACTTGCAATAAGGCAACTTAAGGACCTCTACAATCAAATTCCTGTTTTCCCATCACATTTAAAAGACGACTTTTCTTTGCTAGATTCATTGAAATGAGTGCGATCCAAAAAATTCCGAACAATTTTGAACTACAGATCCTCAGCGACATTCACTTGGAACTTCGAAAAAAGCACTTTAACTTTGCTAGTTCTGCAAAAAATCTTGCACTGCTTGGAGATATTGGAAATCCTTTTTCGCCTCATTACCAGGAATTTCTTTTTCAATGTGCGGATCGCTTCGAAAAAGTCTTTATCGTGGCTGGCAATCACGAATTCTATAGAAACGAGTATTTTGAGACTTGCCAAAAAATCGATCAGATTTGTTTAGCACGTTCAAATCTTTATTTTCTCAATGGACGCGCCTTACATTTTCCGGGGCTCAAGATCTTAGGATGTACCTTATGGAGTCATATCGCGGAAACACATAAAAAAGAAATTTTTCAGCGCCTCAATGATTTTAAACTCATTCGCTATTTCAACAAAAAAATGAGTCTTGAAAATTATGAAGAACTCCATCAAAAGGATCTCAGTTTCCTTCGAACTCACCTTGCCTTGAGTCCTTTAGATAAAAAATCAAGCGACAAAACTATCGTCCTGACTCACCATGCTCCCATTGATCACACCGGCAATCCCTCGTACTTTGGTTCCTCTTTGTCGTCCGCTTTTGTAAACACTTTTAGCGATGACATTTTTAAAAATGTTTCTCTGTGGGGATTTGGGCACACGCACTGGCAGATTGACTTTCAACATCTGCTGCATAGAACAAGATTTTTATCGCATCAAATTGGCTATGAACATGAATCGATTCCCTTGTGTGACACAGAAAATCTTTTCGTTTTAAAATGATAAAGGCTTTAGCGTGGCATGTTTCGGTACAGACGCGTAAAGAAATCATACTGGGCAACAAATGGTGCCAGTTCCATGGAATAGCTCGAGAGATCCGAGAGGAGTTCTTGGGTCTGAGGATCATCGACTTGGGGAAGCCTGGCTTTGATCACACCAAAAGTTTTAGACCCTATGAGGAGTGGAATAGCAGCTACACTTCTTGCACCTGTTTTTTCGATACGCTTTAAAAAATTTTTCAATGAGGGTGCGAGTCGAACATCTGGAACTATCACCGCTTGGCGAAGTCGAAAGGCTTCTAACATTTCAGGATAGCCGTGGGCTAAAAATGACTGTGACAATATTCCTTCAGATTTTTGATCGGAACTAGACAATATGACAAAACGATCAGGACTACTTTCCAAGATGGGCGAATCGACGCCAAAACTTACAATACTGATCCGGCCCGCCTCACGTAGATCGCGAAAAACTTTTTTAAGCGACTCATGTATGAGATCTCTGAGCATTTTGGAATTGCCACTGACATGCTGAAAGGTTCGTTGATCCAAGGCCAGCCATTTACGTCGTTGGCGATAATCAAGACTAGTGCCCAGAAGCCTAAGTCCTTCCATAGACGAAACTGGGGGAGCTTCGAAGCCTACAGGGACCGATGACACCAGCGAAAGTAAGGGGCTTTGGACAAAATTTTGATCACGGAGTTTTTTTGCAGCATTGGACATTAAATAGTTATCGGTATCTAGAATTCAGAATTACTCACTTTTTTTAAAAAAAGTCAAAAGCGATTTTGCGCCGAGTTAAAGGCTGCTCGAGCTGCGAGATAGTGGAAATTCTCATAGGAGAAACAGCGAATCAGGACTATTTTGATTTCATGTCAAAGCCTAGCCTGTCAAAAAACCCCGCTTGTTCGTACCCTGAGTATCTTCAATTGGAAAAACTTTTAAGCTGTCAAAATCTTGAAAGTGTCGGTGCAGGACGTCCCGCCCATGATGAAATGCTTTTTATCATTATCCATCAACTTTATGAACTTTGGTTTAAGCAAATTTTGCATGACCTGGACTCGGTGATGAAGATTTTTTCCGAAAAAGAACTTGATGATTCTAAACTGGGAATTTGTAGTCAACGTTTAGAGAGAATCACTAAAATTCAATCACTCATGATTGCCCAAATTGAAGTTCTTGAAACCATGACCCCTATGGATTTTCTAGACTTTCGAGATCTTTTGTTTCCCGCAAGTGGATTTCAAAGTTTTCAGTTTCGACTGGTCGAAAACAAATTGGGCTTAAAGAGAAGCCAACGATTGCCCTATGATGGAAATCCTTATGTTGCGCGTCTTTCAGCAGAAGAAGCTGTGTTGGCACAGCAAAGCGAAAATCAGCCTACACTCTTTCAACACTTGCAATCGTGGCTTGAGCGGACGCCTTTTGTGCAAACACCTCATTTTAAATTTTGGGACGCTTATCGAGTTGCTGTCGATGAAATGCTGAACAATGACGAAGCGACAATAAAAAATAACGCCCATCTCAACGACCAAGCAAAAATTAAACAATTGGACAATTTAAAAAGTATCAGAGAATCTTTTGAGCTTTTACTCAATGAAGAAAAATTTCCTAAGCTAAAAGAAAAACTCCAGTGGTCGCTATCGTTTAAAGCAACTTCAGCAAGTCTCTTTATTTTTCTCTACCGCGACGAACCCGCCTTGCAACTTCCGTTTAAACTCCTCACATTAGTCACAAGCATTGATGAAAACTTTACAGCCTGGCGGCAGCGACACACTCAAATGGCCATGCGTATGATTGGAACAAAAATAGGCACTGGAGGATCTTCCGGCGCAGAGTACTTACAAGCAAGCACTCTGCAGCACAAAGTGTTTCAAGATTTTAGCCGACTTTCCACTTTTTTAATTCCACGAAGATCATTGCCCGAACTCCCTGCAGATATCAAAGCGAGTTTGAAATTTCATTACGCAGCAGTTTAGGGCAGGCACCATAACAACTTGGCAAAAACGGGAGTCCCTGCCAAAGTCTGAATTTTAAGATAAACTTTTAGGTGTCTGCTTCGATCAAGTCCGGACTTGTAGCCATGGTAGCTAAAATTATTATAATAGTTTGATGACTGATTTCGTTATCTTGGAATGTCCCGTCCGCGCTCGATCGACACACTGTTGAGCTGGAAATAAGATACATATTGGCAGCCTAAGCTGTTGAATTTTCGAGCCGTGATTTTTCCTTTGGAGCCAGAAGGGTCCAAAAATGATAAG
>Ga0247843_1001394_pt1 | contig 49470 bp, 35 predicted proteins | sample LaCruzMarch2017__FD_192420 | JGI IMG/M metagenome (GOLD analysis project Ga0247843, IMG submission 192420) | Freshwater microbial communities from meromictic Lake La Cruz, Castile-La Mancha, Spain - LaCruzMarch2017_8m | ecosystem: Environmental > Aquatic > Freshwater > Lake | place: Spain...
CGTTCCGATTTAACCGGCGTCACGACCCAGACACCATGTTCTTCAGAGCCCTTGGGGCCTGCGTCAAAGCCCAGCCCAAGACCGAACAGGTACTTTTCAGATAGGCATTCAAAATTTGACGCTTTTTTGATCACGCGTGTCCTTGGGTGACACGAGCATATTTAATAATCAACTTATGGCACGAGGTGAACACGCAATAAAGACGATTAAAATTTTTAGGTGTCTTATGGAGCGAAATCACCTTGGAATTTCAGTTGAAGAACTAATGGAACTTTTTAAAGTTTCAAGACGCTCTGCCTATCGTTATCTGGAATTCATTGAACTCTCAGGTGTCGAATTGAAAAAACACAAACAAAATGGAAAAGTCTATTGGCGAATGCCAAAACATTGAACAAAAAATAAAGCCTTTCAAATTTTTGCTGTGTCCTCAGGGGACACAGACAACCGCTAACTTTGTACACTGGAGGGTTATAAATGTATCTATCAACAAGTCGTCGTCTAGTTTTGGCATCGTTAACATTAGTATCTGGGTTTTGCATGGCACAAGGAACTGTAACTACGAATCCTATTCCACCAACGCAAGCTGAAGACACTTCAGAAACTACAGAATCTGGAGCATTAAAGGAAGCAAGTGTCGCTCCACAAGTTGCTACTTCAAAAACTCAATCCACTCCTCAAGCAGGCGCTGGTAAAACAAACGTGTTTTTAATTTCGGGATCTCTTAGCCATGTAAGTCAAAGTTTAAAAGTTGGCAGTAGTAGTACCGAAACTGATTCTTCAGTTTTCAGCTCAGCCTATGACCTAAAATACCTAAAAAACGTTGGAGACAAATTTTGGATTGGCCCAATTGTTGGAATCACTTCAGAGACAACTGAATCAGAGGGCAGCGAACTTAACTCGTTTTCGATTAGCCCAGGGCTTGAAATGAGAACAATGATTGTTACAAAGGGCAATGCCTATCTCACTTTAGGAGCAAACGCTGGTTGGGCGATTGCAAGTGAATCTGCTGAATCAGGTGGTGACAGCGTTTCGGCTTCTTACAGCGGATTTTATAAAAGCGCATTCGTTGGACTTGGAAATCGGGTGGGAGAAGAAGACACCTATTTAGTAGAAACGCTTATTGGTCTTGTGCATGTGCCTTTGTCAGGAACATATGAATCGACTAAAATAAAAAACAGCTACACGAAATTTTACATGGCGTTAAGTATTGGGCATTTGTTTTAGGGGAAATTTCTGCCCCGTTATGTCCCCACGTGACACACTCACTCGTTACTGTGGAATCAATAAAATACGGGGAGGGTAAGAAAAATGAAACTACTTTTTACAATGCTCATGCTCAGCTCGTGTGCCAGTTGGCAGGACGAGTTTATGCGAGGTTACAATTCCGTTAATGGGCCTGGTGGTGCTGGGGATCAGATCTCAGCCTTTACTAATGCGCTTATTATTCAAGCAGCACAGACTGAAGGCTGGGGGAAGCCATCCCAAACTCCCGTTGAAGATTTTAAACTTATACCGAGAGCGCACTTTGAGTCGACCCATCAAGGAGTTTTTCAATGCAAACATTAAAAGAGTGTTTTGAACTTGCCTCATGTTCTGTAATCCTTCTCATATTTTTAGTGCTAAATCTTGCACCGGTTTTAATTTTACTTTTTCGTTAAAAGAAAAGAGGGCTTTCGTGAAACAGTTATTTTTTGTTCTCGGAATCGCGTTGCTCTTTACTCAATTTTTGATGAGTGGGGGAGGGAACATGATTGGTGTCTTTCTTCATCCACAAAGTTATGTTGCAGTACTTTCGGTCCCTATCTTTTTAAGTTCTAGATTTGGATTTAAGGAAAGTTTTTATCAATTCTTTAAATTACGACCGATGCTTCCGGAGTATAAACAAGCAGCGCTAAATACCCTAGGTTTTGTTTCCATAGTATTTGCCTCAATGGGGATGGCGATTACATTTGGGAGTATTGGTGAAGGCCCAGAAGCAATGGGTGGAAAACTAGCAATTCTCATCGGAGGATTGGGAATTCTTGGTATGACATCTCTGTGGATCAGTTGTGGGAGTCAAAGTGTTTTGAAAGTTGAAGAGAAGAGTTCCGGAGGCGTGGAAATGCTAACGATCGTTCTTTTGTCGATTTTGAGTATTACTTTTCTAGTTTTGTGGATCATTTCTCTATCAAACGGGGTGTAGATGGTTTGGAGTGATTTTAGGTTAGTGTAAATGTAGTCATGAAATTGGCGGGCAGCCTTATGCAAGATTTTGAAAGTATAATATTCAGGCAAATATTTCGATTAATTAAAATTCGCATTTTAAGAGGAAAAACAAATGTCGCTTACGAATGAAATAAACGTTTGTTTGGATTGTAGCACTTCATTACTTCGAGATTGGAAAGGGTGGCCACTACGAGATCCAGCTCCGATGATTAGGTTTTCGGACTCGAAAACATGCAAAGTGTGTGGCGGCAATAATCTGCTCTCACCTAAACATTTTAGATGGAAAAACTTTCACTCAGAATTCAGCACTGGCCTCCCTGACTATTTTACAATTGAATCAAATATTATGGTTTCAAGCCAACCTGCATGGGGGAAGCCATATAGGCATGTAAAAAAATGCGCACATTGTAAAAAATACAGTTTTCTAAGTAGCCATTTTAAAGAAGTAAGTAGAACTTCATGTGGCTGTGAGCGTTTTCGACCCAATCCAAAAAAAGACGTATTGGAACTGGCTTTTCTTGAAACTGTGTATGAATCAAAAATAGATGATTCAAAAATTCAAATTAGTTTAGATGAGGTTTGTGAACCACTAAATGAATACTTGACCCAGCACAGATTTGAAACATTTGCTTTTTTGACTGCGTTTAATCCTCATTCAACGCAAACAACCAATGAAGAAAATCGGACTGACCAAGGCAAGCTTCTTAAGATTCTTCGCTCAATCGATTGCAAAATTTTTGAAGGTGAGGGTAAAGCTCTTTCTGGGGAGTGGCCACCTGAGCCAAGTTTCCTTGTGTTGGGAATTTCCTTTAACCTTGCATCAGCGTTGGGGCGAGAATTTCGACAAACAGCGATAGTTTTTGGTCACAAAGATGGCGAGGCTGATTTAATTTGGACCAGACCTCCAGTTTCATCTGAGAGGGCTTGAAGTAGTGCCCACAACTAAAGTCAAATATGAACAGCGCCTTAGTAAATCCAAAGTCGTACTTGGCATGCAATGTGAGAAGGCTTTGTATCTTACTATTTATAAGCCCGAACTCGCGGGTGAAGTTTCAGATTCACAGCAGATGATTTTTGATCAAGGACACGAGGTTGGAGTCTTTGCTCAAAAAGGGTTTCCGAAGGGGGTGGTAGTTGATGCCGCCTACAATCAAACAAAACTAGCTCTTGAACAAACAAAAAATGCAATCAAAGCAGGTGCGCTGTCTATATTTGAAGCTACTTTTGAGTTTCAGGATGTTCTAGTGAAGGTAGACATTCTAAATCGCAAAAATGCCAAGTCCAATTGGGAAATCATTGAGGTGAAATCTTCAACCGATGTAAAAGACGTTCATATAAAAGATGCAGCAATTCAGCTATGGGTGCTTCGAGGTGCAGGGCTAAAAGTGTCCAAGGTTTTGGTCCAGCACATAAATAATCAATGCGTTTTTCCAGATTTAAAAAATCTCTTTACAGATAAAGATGTCACTGACGAGTGCGAAGATCTCCATAAAGAGATTCCAAGTATTGTTTCAAAATTTCAAAAAATGTTGGGTAAGGATGAGCCTAAAGCCGATATTGGTCCGCATTGTAGCGATCCGTATCCTTGCGCGTTTACTGAACATTGTTTTGGGAAATGCAAAATCCCAGAAGTTTCGGTTTTTGATATTCCACGTCTTAGCTCTGATAAAAAATGGCAATTCTATAGAGACGGCAAAGTAGAGTTAAGAAAGTTAGACTCAAGTGAATTTAATGCTTCGCAAAAGCGTATGATCGAACACACACTTGCAAACAAGCGATTTGTCGACCCAGCTTCGATTAAAAAAGAAATTTCAAAATGGGAGTATCCGCTTTCGTTTTTAGATTTCGAGACTATTGCATATGCCATTCCTAGATTTGATGGGATTCGGCCGTATCAACAGCTTCCTTTTCAGTTCAGTTGTCACATTCTAAAAAGTCAAAAATCAAAGCTAACTCATGTTGAATATCTGCATTTAAATAACACCGATCCTCGAGAAGCAATTGCAAAGGCCTTAGTTGAGTTGGTTCCTGAAGAGGGTTCGGTTGTTGCATATAACATGGGTTTTGAAAAAATGGTTTTGACGGGTTTGGCCGATCAGTTTCCTAAGCTTGCAAAAAAGCTTAGGGCAATTGCAGCTAGACTTGTTGATCCACTAACGATCTTTCGGGCGCATGTATACGATCCAAAGTTTGCAGGTAGCTTTAGTATTAAGTCTGTGGCGCCAGCTCTGCTTGGCAAAGCTGCTAGTTATGACGGAATGAAGGTTGGGGGCGGTACCGAGGCTCAATCTGCTTTTGTTGAGATGATTGCCTCGAGTACATCTGAAGAAAAGCGAAACGATCTTAAAAATGGGCTGCTTGAATACTGTAAAAAAGATACATTTGGAATGGTTGAGCTTGTCGGATGGCTTTGGGAGAATTCGGTTGAGCGGAGGTAAATTTTTGAACCAATTCAACGTCAGCTTTTTGACGAAAAGTTTTTGTCATCCACAGGGGCGTTTTTGAAACTCATAAATTTGTTTAGGCTCGATCCACCAAGTATTTAAATTTTTGAACCTGAAATAGAATAGGTCACTTAAAATGAGCACAACAGACCAAATCGTTAAATGGCTAAAATCAAAACCTGGTACTGAGTCCGCAACTTCGATCGCAGATCTGACCCAGTTTAGAACTGAAATTGCAGATTCCTTTGAATTAAAAGAGACTCATCCTTCAATTGAACAGGGGCTAATAGATTTTTTGAAGTTGCCAAGGGAATTTAAAGTCCGCCGACGTCCTACTCAAGTTATTGATGCATCTGAAAACTTTGATCGAAGTTGGGTACAGAGGCAAAGGCAGGTTAACGGCGAAAGGTATTGGCCCCGACTTAAGGATTTCTTAAAGGCGAAGCGCGGGCGAACCGATGGAGTTATTCATCACTTAGATGACGAATCAGATGCAGTATTGGAATGTTTGTCTGATCCAGCTGGTCCCGACAACGGTCGTGTGGGAATGGTTGTGGGCCACGTGCAAAGTGGAAAAACTGCCAACATGGCAGCACTGATTACTAAAGCGGCTGATGTTGGATACAAAGTTATTATTGTGTTTGCAGGTGTACTCGATTCCCTTCGCCAACAAACTCAGCGCAGGTTTGATGAGGAAGTGACTGCCGGAGATCGAGATGTATGGAAAGGTCCTTGGACAAATCTTGTTCGTGTGCGACGATTCATGGATGGTCCGGAATGGGTTCGGCAGACGACCTGTTCTCCAGACACCACCAAACTTGGCGATTTTAAGCCACCGATAAATTATGAAATAGTTCGATCAATGAAAGATGTTCCTCATCTTTTTGTAATAAAGAAGAACCCAACTCGGCTAAATAAACTTAAGGATTATTTAATTGAAGCAGCTGCTAATGTAGGAGAGGGAAGGTTTTTTCTTCCAACATTAATTATTGATGACGAGGCAGATCAAGCAACGATTAATACCAAATATAACAAAGACGAAGTGACAAAAACGAATAGGGCAATTCGAGAACTTTTGAACTCAATAAAAGTGAGAACCTATGTTGGATATACTGCAACTCCGTTTGCAAATTTTTTGATCGATCCAACTGTTGATCCAACCTCAAAAGAAGCTTCGGATCTTGGTGCTGACCTTTTCCCAAAAGATTTCATTGTGTCTCTGAGTCCCCCTGAAGGATATTTTGGAGCTCGTCAGCTATTCGGCATCTCCGATCCTGACGATCCAGATAGGAACGAACCCGGAATGCCGGTGTTCAGGGATATACCCATTCAGGAAGTTGAAAACGCAAGGTCGGCTAAAACTCGTGGAAATTTTGAAAGCACTTTCCCGACTTTGGTACAGGCAATTGATGCATTTATTCTCAGTTGTGCAGTAAGGATTGTTCGCGAAAACGCATCTTCCGACATGTCAATGTTGGTTCATCCGAGTTCATATCAAACGATACATGACTTGGTTGCCGAGCCGATTAAAAAACACATTGATAATTTAAAGAAGAAAGAGTTTCACGCTACTCATGTAAAATCACTGAAGAAGCTTTGGGAATCCGATTTTCTTACTACTACCAAGAACTTAATAGACAATAATGGACTGATTGCAAAAGAAATTTCTTGGGCTGATGTTTCTCAACATTTCGAAACAATCTTAAACGATATCGAAGTTAAAGTTCTTAATTCCTCATCGTCTGACGAGTTGCAATATTTTGATAAGAATCGTCCTCGTCGGTATATCATCGTTGGCGGTAACAAACTCTCTAGAGGGCTAACTTTAGAGGGACTCTCAATTTCATATTTTCTGAGAAACTCTACCAGTTACGACACTTTGCTTCAGATGGGTCGATGGTTTGGTTATCGTGCTGGTTATGTGGATGTCACGCGCCTTTTCATGACGGGTGAAGTTCGAGCTAGCTTTGCAATGCTGGCAGCAGTCGAATCAGATCTTCGAGAGCAATTGAAAATATATGAACGAGATAAAATTCGACCAGTTGAGGCTCCACCTAAAATTCGCCGCCTACCACAGTTAATGATCACAGCACGAAATCGAATGGGCGCGGGCCAAGTTGATGTCGACTATAGCGAAATTCCTACTCAAGTAGCATGGATGAATTTCCACAATGTTGCAGAACTTAAGGATAGAAATGAAAAATTAGGAAATTTCTACAGTAGTATAGGTGTTGCACCTATTGGACCAAAAAGTTGGAGCGAAAAAACACGGCTTAAGAAAACCAGCGGCTTTCACATTTGGGAAAAGCCACTCGAAACCAAAGAGATATTAAAGCTCATCAATACAATTAGCTTAGGTAAAATTCACAAAGAGTCATTTAGAGAGTACTTGGAAAAATTAAGTGAGAAAAATCCGCAGCTTAGATGGTACTGTGCGATTGCAGGTGTTCAAGATGGTAGAGTGAAGGTGGATCTGAATAATTTTGGAATTCCAAATCCTATTACTCCAACGATACGTCGATCAAACGTGGCCGAGCCAGCTTATATTGGCAACCCTGATTCGCCTACCGATAGAGAGCTTCTTGAAACGTTTATGAGTGCTAGAGGTTTGTTGCCTCAGAAGACTGCCTTTCTTACCACATATATTTTAAATGCTGATCCAACTGTTTTATTTGCAAACCATACAGTACAACCACCTGCTACTTTCACTCAGTCAGGCCTTTTGTATCTTACTGCACCAGTGTTTCGAATATATCCTCAAAAGACTCCGCCCATTACAGTAAGTATCCAAGCAACGACTGATCAGGCAAAAAGAGATTTTGAAGAAGAGAACATTCAACCTGATGATGATGTGGAGGCATAGATTATGAGTGACGACAAGTTGATCACAAATCGATGGAATGAAGAAGTCAAAGCTGGCGAAAGCAATAAACAATTTCCGATACTTGGGCCAAAATCAAAAAGACAGCTTCTATTTATTTCGCGAACTGAATATGCATTTCAGCCTTTGCCTGTACTGCTCGTGCCTGTTACGAGGAGAGTGCAGAATGTGATAAAACGGCAGACTTATAAAGGGTTTAAGGTAGATTTGAATTTTGGAACCGCGGGTGGAATGCAAAGTGATTTTGTTTTGGTTGAATGCCTTGATCCAGTCTTTGTGAATCACTTTTTAGTGTTAGCGGATGAATTGGCTGAAAAGCTTGATAATGAGGAAAATTCAATTGAGGTAGTAAAGACTACTATTCAAAATTGGTTACAATTCTTCAAAAATCAAAATAATTTTTTAGATGATTCAGAACTTACCGGACTTTACGGTGAATTGAAGTTTTTACTGGAAATGATTCAATCTAAAGGTCCATCTCGAGAACTCCTCGACTCATGGCAAGGTCCAAATGGTGACAGCTGGGACTTTTTAATACAGTTCACCCAAAGAAAAACTTTGGCTGAGGTTAAGACAACTGTAAGGCCAAAGTCCTCGATTTCGATTCATGGAGTAAACCAGCTTGAGCCAAAGAAAGACTTCCGGTGTCTTCTTAATGTTCGCTTCGTAGATCGTGTTATTACAAAAGATGCGTCTCCTTACTTTAAGAGTGTTCCTGAGTTGATAGAGGACATCTGTCAGTTGCTTGATAAAGCTCCGGGCGGCTCTCTGCGATCGTCGCTTGTTGAAATCTTACAGGCTGTAGGTATGTTTGAAGAGCATTACGACGAATATCGTACCAAGCGCTATAAAGTTGTCCAAAGCTTGTGGCATGAAATTGACGAAACTTTTCCCGCTTTGTCGAGATCGAAGATTCCCGAGCATATCCTAAGTCGAGTTGATCGACTTCAATATGAGTTTTCAGTTGCTGGAATTTCTGTTTCTGACGCACCGTTTTAAAGCGTCAATATACCATTAGGATTTTCTCAAAAGGTCTTAACTTCATCCTAACAAAATACCGAAGGTATTAGTGATGAGTGCTGCAAAAAAAATCAAGTCAAAAGATGTAAATATTAAGAATTTTCTATCTCAAATTGTTCCGTCTTTTTTTGAGACTTGTTTAGGAAGGCCAGTCCATGGCATCGAAGTAATTAGTGGCATCAGCAAGGTCCAGACGACGCGATATAGGCTTTTACCAAATGTGTTCGTTGACATTTTTTGGCAAAGTTCTGTTGGATTTATCGGCGATTGGGAAACCGTGATGCGCAAAAAGTTGCGTGAACTAGAAGTCGATTTAACTTTAGACAGTAAAAGTGGTACCAGTCACATTCTAATGTTGGGCTGTGAAGACGGTCTATTAGTTAAAGTAGGTGCTAGTAAGGCACCAGAAGTTTTTGGTAGTGGGGACCTGAATAATAAAACATGGCAGTCGAGCATTCTTGAAATTCTTAGATCTCAGCAAGGAATACGGCTTAGTGATGAAGCGTTGGCTAAAGAGTTCTTTAAAATAATTTCTGCTGATATTTTGGAAGCGGATTTATTTTCGAACTTATTAGGGCACACAAATGTGAATAATTTATCGTTACCAGATGAAATTACTAGGCACAAAGCCTACTATGTGAAAAATTTTGCTGGCTCTTCTGAGGCTTTAGTCGTGGTAACCGGAATCGATAGTTTAAGTAGTGTACAGGATCAGAGAAGGGCTCATGCAATTGGTAGCAAGGTTGCTGAATTTCTAAGAACGGCCAAAAACATCAACGTTGCCATAGTTATTGCTCATTGTCAGAATCGTGCTGTAGTTTTGGCACCGAGTCGGCCGCGCGACTACAAAGTTATTCTAGATAAAAGTGAGTCTGAACTTACTCCATGGGTTATATCTTCAGTTAGAAGACTCAGTCACACGGGGGCAGAGGTAAATCCGGAATTTGGAGAAATAAATATTGATGGGTATTTTGCTAATGCTGAATTAGATAGTCAGTTTCATGAATTCTGTCAGGACTATAAAATATGTTTAATTAATGAATTACTTCGTAAGGAAAATCTTTCGCTTACCTGCACAATACTTAGAACGATGCCAGATCCTAAAAAAGTTACAGAATCGAATGTACTTAAGACACTGGCAAATGAACATAACCTACAGGGACATTTTCTCGCAGTCATTGATGGGTTGGTGCTAAGAATATTATTGCATAGATTTATCGAAGTCTATCACAATAAGCCTATTTCCCCTACTCACGACGAACTCTTGGATCGTCACACAACAAAAGGTTCATATCAAAAAAATGAAGTTGGCAAAAAATCATCGGGAAGTAAGAATAGATTCGTAGACGCTAGACGTGTAAAAAGTGGTAGTGAAAATCGATTGCGAAATGAATATCAGGAATTAGAAAAAGCATATGGAGATCGATTTGGCGGAGATCTGCATGAAGGATCGGTACATCTCGGAATCGAAATTATTGAACGCACAGTAGGGGTAGAGTACCTAGTAGAATTACTCGATCTAACTCATAGCGAGCGTTATAGCTTTCGGTATGAGGACTTGAGGCCTGAAGCCTTAGAGGTTTTTTATGAGAAAAGTTTGGAATTGGGAATTGAATTTAAATTTCAAAATGGTGAATTGCGTGTGCTGCCCAATGATACCAGCAGAAGGCGCAAAGAGTTGGGGGCCTACTTCACGCCAGCTCAGGTGGCCCGTTTTACTGTTCACTATTCACTCGGTGAACTTCTTCGTCAGATTACTTTTGAGATCAATACTAGCTTAAAAGAAGGAAACCATTTGAAGACTTATGATTTGCTTGAGAGATTTTCAAACATTAAAATTTGTGATCCCACGATGGGTGGTGGTTCATTTTTGAAAGAAGCGTTTCGATTATACGCTTCCTCAGTCAACCATCAAGTCATTGTTCATAGTGTTGGAGACCTACCAAAATCATTAAAAGAAAAGTTTCTTGCAAGTTATCCTTGGGCACATTCGCTGGCGAAGATTTCTGGTTTTGAAGATCACGTTTTGACGAAAAATCTCTACGGAGTGGATTACGATATGAAGGGCTTATACGTAGGCTCTCAAACGCTTACACTCGAAGCGCTACATTATCTTTCTGGTGAAGAACGTTTTCCTAATTTTATAAATGTTAACTTAAAACATGGGAATGCGTTTGTAAGTTTGATTGAAAGTGCGGAAGATATTAAAACTCTTTCGCGTGATAATATTAAAAAGCTAAGAGCCATCCGAGAAGTTCGCCGGGCAACCACGAAAGCCGGAAGTCGAGAGTCTAGTCTTCACGAAGAAAAGCAATTGCGGGAAAAAATATTGTCGCAGTTATTGGAAAAACGCCAAGAGCAGTGGGGGTTTGATCCTAGGCAATTGAGACCCTTCACTTGGGAAGTTGAATTTCCGGAGGTTTTTTTTGATTCTTCAGGAAACTATTTGGAGGGTAGCGGATTCGATTGCATCATTGGCAATCCACCATGGGAGAATATCGGAACGAATGACGTAGAGTTCTTTGAATCGTTGGGATTTGAATTACCGACTGGGCGAAAACCAATGGAGAGGGAAAAGAAAATTGTTTCTCTTTTAAAGGATCCATCGATTGCAGAACTTTACTCGAGGTACGTTGATCAGCAAAGCCACTGGAATCAATTTTTAGATAAGCAAAATCAATATTCACATCAAGTCTCTCAGTATTCAGATGGAGCTTCTCCTGGGAAGCCGAATACGTATAAGTTGGCTTGTGAATCTTATTGGAAACTAGTTTCAAAGAGTGGAGTGTACGGTTACCTGATGCCAGAGGGCATTGCTGGCTCCGAAAGTACGCGTGATTTGAGACTACTCTATACAAGTAGTTGCTCCCTCGATATCGCAATTGCTTTCAACAAAGAAAATGAAGTATTCCCTGATGCTACTCAAGCGTTTATAATTTGGATCGGAAGAAAATACTCAAAAACAACTGGTTTGATACATAAACGTGGTTTTGTTAAGGCAGTTGAACTTGAAGGATTTAGTAGAACATCCACACCGATACTTGACTGGGAAATTCTCAATCAAATGGATATTGAAACCAAGCCCTTGATAGAAGTTACATGCGCATTGGATTCTAGCATATTGTCTAAGTTCACTAAATTCGTTAGTCCCTTAAAAAACAAATCTGAGTGGGGTTTTGACACTTCAGCTGAAGAACTAAATACCACAAGGCAGGCGCATTTAGTTTCATCACCAACGAAAGCTTCGGCATTTATATTCAAGGGAGATCATATGAATCGGTATCAATCTCCTTATGATTCAGGTATGGGTCTTAAGGTGAATGAATTTAAGCAAATCAGGAAATCAAAAATTTATGCATTAAGTGAAGATCGTGTTTGTTGGAGAGATATTGCTGGACAGAATGACAAGCGACGTTTGATTGCATCAATTGTTCCCGGTGGTTATGTTGGTTTTAATTCAGTCAATATAGCCAGACGAACTGGGACCGCGAATTTAGAACATCTTCACTATATTGTTGGTGTTATAAATTCATTTGTTTATGAATATCTAATTAGAAAAATTTCAAAAAACAATCATATCAATGTATTTTTGTTGAAGTTCACGCCTTTTCCGTTCCTAAGCGAAATGGATCAATTTTTTCAGGATATTTCGAATACATCTAAAGCTTTGCATAAACGCACAATTTCTCAGACTCAGCGTCTCGAACTAGAGTCGAAATGCGAAGCGTTGGTTGCTCATCTATTTGGATTGAGCGCTAAAGAGTTTGAGTTTGTACTAGAGAGTTTTGAGAAAGTGGAAATATCCTATAGAAAAAAAGTTTTTGAAAGTTATGTAAAATTGAGTGATTCAGAAAGAGTTCGCAAAAAGGTTGCCTAGATTTTACAAAATTTCGCATAAATGATCCCCCTTTTTTTTGGTGGCGGCAAAGGTTTTGTAAAAACAGTTACTGATTTTACTTGCCATGCCCACGTTTTCTTTTTTTCAGTCCAGTAGAAATGCTTGTTATTCTCTTGAACGAGGTGCTTATCACGTTCTGAAGCCCAATGATTTTTGTCGTTGTATTGGTAGCAACTTTCAAAAGTAATTGTCCCTATGATTCTAGCTTTTTTAATGCCCGCTTCCATTCGGCCCAAGGGACCAGGCGTTTCAATAATGGCTAATTCCCTACCGAGATATTTAGATGAAATTGGATATTTTCGAGTCTCAATGGTTTTCTTTTTGTTTAATAGAAGTCCACTCCATGGCCATTGAATATTTATGCCTGGAATTGTTTTTGTTTTCATATGGTCAATTTAAATTGTCAGCTCAGGTGTTGTCGTTGCTTTTTTAGCCTTAAATATTGTCGTTAGAGAAAGTTGCTTCATATAAGGACTGTATTCCTCTTCCATGGCTTTTTCACTCTCAATTGATTTCAGCGCAACATCCTTGCATGGAGCATGCTTCATTCTTGTTTCCCATGGTACAACTTGTGAAGTAGTAGTGAAGGCCTTCACATTACCAACAGCATCGCAACAGTCTTTGCGATTATCCCAGAGATGCTGATATTGGTAATAGTCTTTTTCGCCATTACCGATGTAGCAAGTGTTAAAACGTATGCCGTTTTTTGCACATTCAATTTGCATTTTTTTATAATAAAAAGCTATTTCGGAGTCTGAGTAGCGTTTGTCGCCTTTTTCTTTGAGTAGCTCCGGTTTGAAAAATGATTTAAAATCAATTCCAGTCTCTTTCGTCATGTTATTTACCGCTTGAGATGATAGCCTAACAAAGCCTGCGAGAAGGCTTGGAACCTTGGCCTCTTTAAGTTGGGAAATAAACTCCCAGTCAAATAATTCAAAGGTAGGGCAGTTTTCACGGGACCCAAATCTTTGTTTAATTGATTCTTGGTCTGTAAAATATCCATCGGGATGAGTTGGGAAAAGGGGATTGATCCTTACAGTTGTCCAGAATCCCTCTTCGTTTAAAGTTTTCAACGCCTTCAATCTTGAGGGAACATCTGGAGCTCCTGGTTCAATTAAGTCTGTTAGCTTTTGATTTCCTCCACAGATTGACATCTGCACTGATACTAAGTCTCTATTCAGAAGTTTCAAATAATCATCATGGGCTACAAGGTCAGATCTCGTAAAGATTATGTGAGGATATTTATAGAAATCTAAAATCTTTAAAAGCTCTTGTGTGACTTTATATTTACGATCCATCCACATAAAGGAATCAGACATTGAGCCAATTCTTAAGGGAATTCTTTTTTCTAGAATCTCACGCCATTTGGAAGGTTTGTTTGTTTCGAAAACTGTATAGAAATGTTTTCTAACTTCAGCCATATTTACAGGAAATGGCATTGGACGATTCCAATAGCCATGAACAGTCAGAGTATCCTTTGCGTAACAATATACGCAATTGTGGATGCAACCGCGTCCATAAGTGTCTAATTCAAACGCTTGGTGGCACTTTGAGCAGCTCGTATGATAGTTTACGAGTTTTAGAGTCTGATTGAAAACGACGCTTCCTCGAGGTTGTTCATCGCCGTAGCGCGCTGCGATTTTGTCGTACATGCTCCAATCAAAGGTGTCGGGGTATTTTGAATCCTTCATTTTATCGAGCGAGAGTCTCATTTTTTGCTCGATTGGACCCAAAGGAGCAATTTGCTCTTTTACGGCTACTCTATTTACAATCGATTGCGAAACAGGAAACTGAATGATTGATGCATTTGGGTTGATATCAAAATCGAGTGAATCAGACATTTTGCACCGCCTCATTAGATTTGGAAGATTTTATCGTCTGTTTTACAGGAGCGTCTTCAACTGAAATCAAATCAAGCTTTGGATTTTTAATGAAGTGCTTTAGCGATACACGAACGAGAGTTGAAAAATCAAAAAAAGAGTTCTTTCTTAAAAATTGCTGGATCTGAGCCCAGTCTTCCTTAGAGATTCGAATTGCTTTTGTAATGTCAGCCATACGCCTTTGCATAACATCGTAATACAAAGTTATACAAACTGGACGGAGCACTTTCTGTGCCACTATGCGTGAACTGCTCGTTTTTACGCAGATGCGGAGCGTTGGAAAAAGGATTGAGTTGGTATTACTTCTAATAATTGAATGAACGGAAAAATCACCGTTTGATTCGGACTAAACACAAACCAGCCACAACCGAACTCACCGCTCCAAAAACAATCAAACTATCTAAAACAATTCCCGACTTCATCTCATTGTCCCGTGAAATCACACCCACTCCGGCACTCACTAGAATCGATCCGATTACTCCTAGCGTACTCATTAAACTCAAAATCGCGACGCGGTTTTTGTTGCCTTTAAATGTATGCTGAAGGGCATTCGACACTGCAGGGAAATATAAACTCAAAAGAAAAATTCGAACAAGCCAAATGAAACCAGATTCAACCGGACCAGAAGAATACGAGAAAAAGTAAAATGGAACTGCGGATAGTAGAAGAGCGATTGTGGGAGCGCGGTCGGATTCGATGAAGCGAGTTCTCTTCCAAACTTCACCACCAATCATCCGCGCAGCGCTCATGGAAGCTTGGATTAATCCTAGTCCGAAGAGTGACTCAATTCCCGCATTCACCATCTTGGGCCAGAACGCAACCTGGACAATCCCATCGGAAAATCCGTAGAAAATAAATCCGCAAGCTAGCAATGCAATTTTGGAATTAAAAAAACTAGAGCCTGCTGAAGCCAAATCCTTTGAGGCCACTTTATGTTTTACATCAGGAATTTTTATCGCAACAAGCAACACACCTAAGGCAACGATAAAATAGATTCCCCAAGTTGAAGAATTTCCGCTCGAAATTTTCGAAGTCAAAAATGGAAGCGTAAGTGCTCCGGAAATCATTCCAAGGCGCTGAAACTGGTCGAGTCCTAGAAAAAATCGAGTTGAAACTTTTTTTGTTTCACGACTTTGCAAATCAGCGCTCCAAGATTCAAGCGCCCCGCTGAGAAGCGCGTTTCCGATAGCTATCATTATAACAAGAGATGCCAACGGCACAGGATGAACACTTAAAGTGGGAACTAAAAATCCGACCGCAAAAACAATAAACGCAAAAAGAACTGTTTTTTTGTTTCCAATTCGATCTGCAAAAATTCCAAATGGAATATCAAGCACAAGTCCGAGAGTTAAACTCACAGAAACCAAGAGAGCTAATTCAGAAAGGTTCCATCCGCGATCCAATAGATTTGCCTGCCAAGTAGCAAAATATCCAGCCATCAAAAAGCCAATCGAAAAATAAAGTGTTTTAAGCTTTGTCACTTTTCCTCGCTCTGTATGATTATAACTTCACTCTTGGCGCAAAACCTACTGCCAAGGAGTAATACTCATCGCCTTCGGAATCCAAATTTCCTAAGTGCGCAACGAGATCGTCAATATGTTTACAGATTTCTTGAGCCTGGCTTCGAGTAATTCGTCTAGAAAAAGTTGTACGATATGCTTCTTTGCTTTTTAAATCTTCAATTTTTAAAACTTTAAGAATATCTTGGGCGCGTCCCAGGAAATTCATGTCGCGAATTTCTTTAAATAAGTCAGTGTTGGGTAAATGAAAGTATGCTCGGCGAGTCTTTAGAACTTTATGTTCACTAAATACCAATCCTTCATTTCGTAACCATTCAACGGTGTTTTCGATTTCGTCTTTAGGCACACCTAATTGCTTTGCAATGATAGCTTCATCAAGCGGTAGTGCTTTTGTGAACGCAGCAATCAAAGTGAGTACGTCCCATATCCGCGGATTTCTTTTTAATGCATCGACTTGATCATCATTGAATACATAAAAATCATCAAGCGGAAGATTTGCAGTTGAGGGCACTCCCTGTTTTTCGAGACCAGGTCGCGGTTCAAAATATGCTTTTGATTCTGCTGTGGGCATTTGATCTTTAGCCCACAAATGGCAGATCATTCGTTGATCGATTTCGAGTGTTTTTGAGAGAACCAAGACTAAGCGAATGTCGGGGAACCTAGCGCCGGTTTCAATTGATGCGTAATAAGTGTAACTCACACCAAGTTGCTTTTGATTTTGAGTCCAAAAGTCTTTTGCACGATCAAATTTCAATTGTCGCGCTTCGCGAATCACTTTTGAAAGTTCTGGTTTATCTTTTACTTTTCTCATATTTTCATGTACTTAAATTCTTAGATATCCGTTTCGTGCACGGACAGTATACAAACTGTAGATTCTACGCAAGACGTATATTTACCCGTTGCTTTGTGAATGAGTAGTCACTATCAAGATTCCCATGACGAAAATTAAGTTTCTTAGCGCTTTAGCATTTTTCAGTCTGATCATTGCAGCACCATCGATTGCTGACAACAATGGCGGTCATGGTGGAACAGGCCGAGACACTCCGAAAAATTCAAATAGCGGAGTTTCAACAGGGAACAAGCGCGAAGTTGTTTCTGAGGGACTTGTAGGTGGTCACGGCGGCAACGGACGCACTACGCAGACAGTGAAGATAGATAAAAAATAATTTTGTTTGCGCAATCCAGTGTGCAAATAAAAAAAGCCCCGACCCGAGAATCGAAACTAGGCTTTAGATTTTGAGACCCTAAACCTAATTAAGATTTGCTTCGAAGCGGAGCCTAAGTGCATTTGATAATGCCTTAAGTAACTCTTCTGGGTCAATAAAAAATTATAGACAAATTTTTATGCTCATTGGGGCAGCGTACGATTTTGTCAAAAAATGCCTAGCTCTAACGCGAGGCCAGAAACGGGAGAGAAAATGAAAACATCAAAAACAATTACGTTCCTATTTTTAATTTGCACAGCACAAAGCTTTGCGGCTTGCTCAACAAGCGAAGGCTTTGGCAGTGGATTAACAAGCCGTTCTACTCAAAGCGAATCTCGATTGCTAAAAGGTGGAGAGAGTACAAAAAGTACCAGTGAAAAACATCCGAGCGAAAAAAGAACGCTCGACGGTACTGGCGGCACTGGCAATTAAGTAGTTAACACTTTACATACTACATCGACAAAGCTCCCCACAGTATCAAGGGGATGGCGGAGCTTTGTCATTTAAAAATCAAAATTAATTTTCGGGGGCGAAATGAAACTCAAGGCACTCTCATGCCTGCAACTTGCAGGCACTATACTATTCACGCAAAACGCAAATGCCGCATCTTTTGACGGAACCGTACAATCAGTGGTTTCGGGTCTAATCAAACTATTTCAATACGTAGCGCTCGGCTATCTCGCAAAAAACGCGTTGGACCATATTCAAAACCGACCAGACGCAGGTGAAAAATCTCAAAGCGTCATTCTTGGGATCATCGTTCTAATAAGCATCAATGCTGTTTGGGCATGGCTTCAAGACAAAGCAAAATAAATTAAATTCAAAACTTTCAGGAGATCGAAATGAGAAAATTTAGGGAACCCACTTGTCGAAATTTATTAAAACGCCCATTAGTGATGGGAGTTCCACTTCAGGGACTACTTTTTTTAGCCCTTATAATTGTACTAATTCAAGTCTTTCCTATGGGAACTTCAAAGATAAAGGATACGAGCTCGCTTGTGATTGCTGGCTTTGGATTTATTGCACTTCGTTTTTTAAGCAGATTCGCAAAAAATGGCTTTGAAGAATCGTTAATATTTTGGGTTGAGCGTGCAGTTAAAGTCTTTTCTCGAATGACAATTATTTCAAATGAAATTCAATTTTCGGATGCAAAACTAGAGATACAGAATCCAGATACAAGTGACGAACGAGAGCTATTAGAGGGAAAGCTTGTACTTGAAAAGCAGCTTAAGAATCTTCAAGCCAATGAAAGTCTAAGATTTGTATTTGAATCTTCAAAGCTTGGAATGAGTTCATCTCGACTTGGTTGCAGCGCAAAACCTATTTCGTTCAAAACAACCATGTACGAGCTATCTGACGGGTTTTTCGAGGATTCCATTTTTGTTTATTCACTTTTTTCTCTACCAGCAAGCACCGATCCTTTTTGGATCTTCTCAGAGTTAAGCAGTGTTAGATCTGATTTTGAAGTTGTCGTAACATTTAAGGGACTCGATCCCTTAAAAATAAAAAGAAGTCTAGAAGGTGCAAGACTTAGAAATTCTATTTCAACTTCTATTGATTCCGAAGTGAGTTTTGAGGAAGCAAGCAAGGTATTGGAGGGAATTGTTCGTGGCGATGACGGCGTTGTAGAAGTTTCAATGATCATTGTAAGCAAGATTCCATTGCCGGAACTCAATCCAAGCTATTTTTTGCTTGAAAAAAACAAAGTACTCGCTGTTTCATCTGCGCTTGGCGTACGCAAGCGAGGCCATAGGTCACATATTGTTCGCGTTTGTACGGCATGTGATCTTGCTCCGACAGTTTTTGATCCGCATGATTCGGGCACAGCTATTTTAAAATCAAAACGTGGTCGCGATTGTTATTTTGATCCGATGGATTCACGCCTTGAAGCCCTTCACTGGATTGTGTCAGGGGCGACTGGAGCGGGTAAGAGTTTTTTTACCGGTCTTGTTCTTCGACGCTTAGTGCAGTCTGGTCGGCCGATGTCTGTCCTTTTTGTGGATCATGGACGATCTTTTCGTCGATTGGTGAAAAAAGACAGAGGCTCATACCTTGAACCTGATTGCTTCTCCGAACTTGAGGCATCCGTTTCGGGAACACTAAGTTCTCTAAATGAGTCAGGCACAATTACGGGAATTGAATTGTCAGACCTTCCTATTGACCAAAAGAAAAAAGCAGTTGCGCTTGTGTTAATTGAAATAGAAAAATTCTTAAAAAAGCGTAAAAGCCTGCATTCTGTCTATATTGTTCTCGATGAATGTTGGAACTACATTCAAAGCGAACCTCTTTTAGTTCAGCGTGCGTTTCGCGAATATCGCAAGCTTAATGGTGCGGTCGTTGCGATTACCCAATCCATTGGTGATTTTTTGACCCAAGAAGTTGGACAGGCAATTTTTCAAAACGCTCCGATTAGGATTCTGTTACGCCAAGGTGAAGATCTTAATGAAAACAAAAGACGTCTTGGACTAAATCAAGTTGAGCTCGATTGTTTGCAAAGTCTATCCCGTAAAAAAGGCGTTTTTGCTGAATGTTTAATCAAAACCCCGTTCCTTTCGCGTTTAGGACAACTTCATCCAACAAGTGAAGAACACGATTTGCTCCGTACTGACAATTTACGAGAAGAGTATGTGAATGAGCGGCTTAAGGTGGTGGCGAATGGTTAAGTATTGGAGTCACTTTTTACAAAAACATTATTCTATCCATTTTCCAGATTTAATAAACCAAAGTGAAGTGCCGCTAAATACCACGAGGAATGAAATAAACAGAGCTAAAATCTTGAATTTTTTTACCCCAAATGTTTTTGAAAAACCATTTCTAAAATACTCCATGATTAGCACCAGAAGAATAGACGAAAATAGAAAACCTGAGACAGAAAAAATCTGTGTTTTAGATTCAAGTTCTTCGAATGTTTCAATACCAGGAAAAGCATCTTTTACTAAGTACATAGTTACAACAATTTCTAAAATGCTCGTTAACACGAAACAAATCGCAAACGCTTGCTTCCATGACAAGTTAAACGACTCAATCAAGGAATTGATTCCAGTTCCTTTGTCCCAGCCTCTTGGAGTATCTCGATCAAGAAAAAAAGCAGGAATCATTTTTAGACTCCCCCAAACTGTGAATGCCATCAAAAAAACAAAAAGAATCATGCCAACAATTGTAAACCGATTCTTCGTACTTCGCCAACTGGGTGCGGGCTATAGTGTTTTAGAGCTCAAATGCAGTTTCTTCACCCCAATATGGTGGGGGCGAATCGGTAGCTATTCCACCAATCAAGGAGTAATTCCGGTATCACGAATTTCACAATGTGATTCGTTTGAATTCCAAAAATCTCCAAATTTTTCGCATGTCTCTTGGTTCCCATATCGATTGCACATTGCTTCGGAGTTGTTTTCAGCTTTGTCCCGACACGCTAGACTCGTCTCATCCCAGCAACTAGTCACATTAGAACAGTTTTTTCGGTTCCAGTTTGTAAAAATTTTAAATGAGCTGAACAAAAGAATTGTCGAAATAATAAAAATAGATTTCCAATTTTTGACAAAAAACAACATCCCTGAGGCGACTGCTTTGTCTGACCGACTAGGACCCAAAGTTCTCGGATCACTGCTTTTCATTATATTGATAATAGCGCCAAACGCTAAATGCTCAATCTTCGGTGAAGAAAATATCGCTTTAGCCAAACTAGTTGTAGGTCAAATTGAAGAAATCAAGCAACTCAGCGATGCCCTAGGTGTCGCAAAAGATCAGGTTTTAATCCTTAAAAAAATCAATGAGGGTATTCAACGAGCCACTACTGTGATTTTAGCGCTTGAGGAAATCGAAAAACGAGCACAAGGACTTGATCCTCGATCCGTCAAAAGAATCTCAGATCTCAGTCGTTTGATTGAAGATCTTAAAGGACTAAACGCAGAAACCCAGAAGTTACTTTTTCTAAAAACTGAAGTCGCAGACGAAGCAATTGTTCAAGCCGGTGCACAATCTGAAACGGCCTACTTAATGGGTCAAGAGATGATCACTACAGGTAGCGCATTGGCAAGCGAGGCGCATTCAGCTTCGCCAGGTCGAGCGGCGCAAATATCTGCCTCGGGTTCGGCAAATTCAATGCTTTCACAAGGTGTGCAGCTGCAAACGCTGGCACAAATTGCACAACTACAAGCCATATCACTTGATCTTCAAAAGTCCCAAATCGCTGAAGGACTTAAAGCCGATGCCGAGCGGGAAAACATCTACGTGCGGCAAGTAAAAAAAGAAGCAGGCTCAATACCTGCGAGAAAGCTGAGCTTAAAATGAGCGAATTCTCAGCTGAAATCTTTTTACCAGTGAGTCGAATCATTGTCGCAGGCGCAATTGCATACTCCGCTTTGAAGACCATTCAAGGTTCAGAAAGGGTCGAGTACTTCACGTTGAGTTGCATCATAAGTCTTTTAGGAATTGCTTTTTATCAGTCGTACTTTTCAACCCTTGAAAGTATCAGCTCAAGTTTTGAACTATTCATTCAAAGTGCCGGTAAAGGCGAAAGTGTTTTTAAAGTTCTAGCTAGGATGTGGGCTCATGCTGATTCGACACACAGTATGCCTGACTTTTCTGACCCTCAGGGCGGAAACTCCATCGCTAGTGCTTTGAAATTTGCAGCCACAATCAAAACAGGTGTGTGGGGCGTGATCACGATGGTCATTGAGTTTCTTTTTATAATTTTGAGCGAAGTTCTCGTAGCTCTTTCAACCACGCTTTTAAAAGTTGTAGAACTCCTTTTCCCGCTTGGTGCTGCACTGTTTGCAGCGAGGCCTGAGATCTTAAAGAACCTCGCACTGTATAGCGTAGAACTAAGTCTTTGGGTGCCATGTTTGTCGCTCATTCGTGGAATTGTGGGGATAGTATCTAAAAAATTTCTGGAAGCAGAAAGCGGCTTTGGCGATTCCGATCTTGGTCTAAAGATGATCGCAGTTCAGTTATCTGCAATCATACTTTTTGCAAGCATTCCAAAGTTTGTACACTCAGTTTGTTCAGGAAGCATTTCAGGTGACATGGGTTTGACTCCATCGAAAGTTATGAGTCCAGTTGTTCAACCAATAATGGCCAAGGCAAACTTTTTGCGTGGTAAGTATTTTGGCACAAGTAGCAAATCGGTACTTGTATTTTTGCTACTGAGTTTTGCAAATTCCGCCCAATCAGATTCGGCATCAGTCATTAAGCTTTACCCGGGATTCATCACAAAAATTGAATGTAAAGGTCGTCTTCTACTTTCAGCAGTTGGCGACGAAACGCTTGTACAAAAAGCCGGACTACCAAATGAAATGGGGTGCGGACTTTTACTTAAACCACTTAAGGAATCATCTTATACAAATCTGATTTTAGAGACCTCAACTGGCACGATTAGGCGCTCTGTTGAAATCACTAAAGCAGGACCTAAGCAGCCGTTTAACGAATCACAAATTCTTATGGAAGGAGATCAAAAATGAAAGCTTTAGCAATTGTTGCGTCTGTGGTGTTTGCGAGCTTTTCGTCCGCTTCTGGCTACGACATTCAACTTCAAAAAATAAAAGCCCGCTCGACCCAACTTTCAAACAAATTATCGAGATGGGGAATTAAAGATTACAACTCTACGAACACTGACATGGTTGAAGACTCCCAATCAAAGACTGTAGTCTTTGACTTGCATAGTGAACTCAAATCAAAACGCGCAGTTGATGGTGATTTTGTTTTTGGAAAGCTCGTCAATCGCCTTGTGGTGAGTGGTGAAGAGCATCCAGTGATTATAGAGCTTTTAGACTCCCAAGGATTCTTTTCAAGATTAAGACTTAAAGGAAGAGCGCGGCAATCATCCAATCCCGACCGTGTGCAAATTGAGTTCTCAAAGTTGACATTAAGTTCAGGGAAGTCAGTTCAAATTACAGCCTCAGCACTTGACCGCGATGGTGCGCTTGGTGTGCAGGCGAGCGTATATTCGGCCAAGGCTTGGGCGTTGGCTGGAGGCATGGCAGGAAGCTTTGTTTCGGGTCTTGCGGCTGCATCTCAAACACAAAGCACAAATGGTATGGGCTTTGCGACCGTGCAACCAAGTCGAAGAAACATTTTGCTGCAAGGTGTGGCACAAACTGCTGCCGACGGATCTCGGCAATTGATTGAAGAATCGACCCGCGAAAAACCAGTTCTAGTTGTTGAAGCGGGGACCGAGATCTCAATAATTTTTAATGAGGATCTTCGCCTATGAAAACCCAAAACTTACGATTCATTTTGCTTTGCGGAATGCTGAGTCATTGCTCGACTTCAAAGCATGAGCAACAATTTATTTTTTCAATCGCAGGTGGTGGAGCGATTGGCGCTGCAAGTGGCGCGGCTTTGTCGCCTAATGTTGAATCAAGACCTTGGAATGCACTCATTTTTGGGCTTACGGGGGCACTCACGACAGGAGCGCTTTACTATTTTTTTTCAGATCGTGATCAAGGCAGAACAACAGAGCAGTTGAGCCTTCGAGAAAGAGAACTTGAGCAAAGCTCAATGGGAGTAATGACAATCAAAGCTCCCCTTAAGAGTGCGTTGCCACATTTTGTAAAAGATCGTTTAACTAATTTAGTAATCGAAGAGCTTAGTCTTCCATCTTCAGTGTCAGAAGATGGGCTGCTTCTTGAGCCCCACAAGGCTTACCGAATTAAGCAACAACCAGAGCTATTGCCTCACTCAAATATCAATCGGTCGGATGAAAAATCTGCGGAAGCGCGGGTGAAAAAATGAGTGCTGAAATATTGTCAAAGTGTCAACTTACATGTCAACAGGCGTTAACACCTAAGTTGACGGATACGGAAAACGATTTCGCCCTAAAACCAAGACCTTACAGCCTTCGGCTTTCAGGTCACGCCATCCGACCCCTCTCTCTCCACGATGTTACGAGACAGGGGTCGGATGGCTTTGGTTTTAGAGGAGGGAATGGTGAGGATGCGGGCGAAATCGGAGGAAGAAATGTTTAGAGGTGTTAACCCAAGTATGGAAGTTCTGGGGAGAGCAAGGATAGTGGATCGGGATCATCAAATATTAAAACTTTGCTATGAGCAAAAATTTATTACTTTGGAGCATGTTGAGAGTTTTTTTCCAGCAAGATCGGCAAAGTTTGCGGCTAGTCGGCGGGTCGGACTTTTACGGGGAGCAGGTCTTTTAAAAGTGGTCCAATCGCCCATGCTTAAGCGCTATTTTATCTTAACGCTTACGAAACTGGGTGAAGCCTACGTCACACAAAAGTTATCGATCGAAATCGATAACAATCTCAAGCCACTTCAAAGCACACTGGCACATGATTCAATTGTGACATCAGTTCGTTTAAAGCTTGTTAGCCTTCTTCCAAACTCGAAGTGGCTTCCCGAGCGCGCCCTAAAACTCATGAGCCTTGAACATTTACCGGATGGCATTTTAAAAGTAAGCCACGATGAGTTTATCGTTATTGAAGTTGAGAATTCGATTAAGTGGTCGCAGCGCTATCGAAGCTTGATGAACACGGATTGGAGCTGCATTCCACAGATCACAACTGTGCTTTACATTGCCACAAACGAGAACATTTCAAGAGCGATTAGCGCAAGTCTTTACTCAGCATCTGATCGACCAAGTTATGGAGTCATGAATCTCAGCGATTTGAACTCCAATCGCCTAGAGTTTGTTGACAAGAAAAGACAAATTTTAAGCCTAAGTCGCTTTAAGGCGGCCTCATGATTTCATTTTTGACGAAGCTAATTCAAACAGGTCCCGGTCCTCTTAAATACTTTAATGCGATGGAAGCAGGTATTGCGGTTTTGCTCATTGTTTTTGTTTCCACACTTGGATTTTTGAAAGCCTCAAGTGATTCCACTTCACTTGCTTCAATAAAAGAGCATTTGGTTGAAAAAATGAGACTTAAGTGGGCAAAGTTTCGCTATAAAAATAAACGAGATGGAGTGCTAGTTGAGAGTGAATGGTTAAACGACGAAACTCGTTTGAGACACACTCATGTGGTGGGCGCCACGGGTTCGGGAAAGACAGTATTAGTTGAGCAGCTCATCGCAAAAGATATTAAGCGTGGCTACGGCTGTCTTATTATTGATGCAAAGGGCGAGCGCGATTTTTATTTACGAATTAGATCGCTGTGTAAAAAAGTTGGACGCGAGAAAGATTTGTTTCTTTTGTCAGCTGGATCACCAAGTGAATCATCAATTTGGAACCCGTGCAATTTAGGTTCAGCGAGTGAACTTCAATCCAAATTTTTTAACTCTTCAATCTACGACCAGTTCCACTATGCCAAGGCCGTTGAAGGGGGGCTCTTGCGAGCGTTTACAACCATCGATTTTGAAAAGGCAGGAGCAAGCTTTGACATCAAAGATATCGCCTCCGTTTTGAAAAGAGAATTTAAAGGGTCATCAAGCGAAAATCTAGAAGGCCTGTATTTAGATTTAGAAAACCTAGCGAGCAGTGAATGGGGAAAGATCTTAGGAGTGAACCTATCGTTTGATGATTTTGAACGCAGTCTTCAGCTCTTTGATGTTGTGCAAAATGGAAAGATACTTTTTGTAGATTTACCCACTGAAGCCAAGGCCGTTCAGAGTTCTCGAATTGGTCGACTTCTTCTTCAAGAGATCATGCTTATATCGGGGATGCGAAAAGCTGATCCATCACTTAACTCAGGTAGTCCCTTTTGTGTCTACGTTGACGAGTTTGATGCTTTCGCAACGCAAAGTTTTGCGACCTTTTTAAATAAAGGTCGCTCCTCAAAATTTATGATCACTATTGCGCATCAAACCTTGTCGCAGCTTGATCGGATTGGTGAAGGTTTTCGAGGGGAAGTGATGGGCAACTGCAATGTTCGATTTGTGTTTCGCCAAGACGAACCAGACGATGCCGAGAAGTGGGCAAATTTTATTGGCACGCGTTCTACAGTTCGCCAAACCTACCGAAGCTCAGGTGGCAAACAAACAGGCGAATCATCCAATCGCTTGGCCGAAGAATTTATTATTCATCCAAACGAAATCAAGCAACTTGGGATTGGCGAATGTGTGTATTTTTCAAAAAGTCCGAGACGCATGCGCAAAATGAAAATTCCGTATGAAGCGCAGGTAAGAGTTGATGTGAATGATACTCATGGACAAGTAAAAATTGTAATGCGTGCCCCAAGTTCTAAACTTACCAATCAAAACAGTAAAAATGAAGTTAGCGAAGCTATGAAAGGTCTTTAGGTCTCAACAAACTATAAAGATTAAGGGAGAAATTATGCAAGGAAATACGAATGAAACAAGAATTGAAAATGGAGTTACAAAAATAAATGAGGTGAGTAAAAAGGTTATAGACGAAGCCAAAAAAAAGGCAGAGCTATTTACAAGCCAAGGACAAATTCCCAAGGCAGATGAAGATGATTTTGAAGAGTTTAATATAATCTCATACATCGGTGGGCACCGCGTAGAAGTGGGTCGAGGTTGGTGGAATAGTGGAACCGGCGATCAACCGAGAATTGAAATCAAAACTGAAATTGCAAGATACCTAACTCAAACAAAAAGACTGGGCGCTTGGCTCTTTCCGCGCAAATCTGGAAAGAAAGGTGAGCTCACATGAGAAAGTTACTATTTGTAAGCCTTTTTGCAGGGGCTTGTACCATAAAACCATCAAACGAAATCAATCTTGTCACACCCATGGAGGAAGAAAGGGAGAGTGAGGAAATTGTAACTGAAGTTCCTGTGGCGATTGATGAAGAAAAAAGTAATCCCAGAATCGAGTCATTTGAGATCACCCCCAATGATCAAGCAAATTCCTATAGCGTCCATTTAAAATGGTCAGGAGTAAATCTTGGGCAAAGTATTGCGATCAAAAGAAAAGAATTGCTGACTCAGCAATCTTTAAATTTAGATTTGCTAAATATTTCAAGTACTGAATACCTCGATCAATCGGCAGTTGGCGGATCTAAATACGAGTATCAAATTTCTGTTTTGGGTAGCGAAACGCTTGTCGAAAGTGAAAAAATCACGATCGAAATTCCTCAAGATCTTTTGCTGAGCAAAGATATGGTTATTCAAAGTATTGAGCAAAAATATGAGCGAGTTTTTATCGCAAATGGTATCAGACTTAGAACTCTTTCTAGCGATGTAAGTATTGTTACAAATGAATTGGTTTCGGACCTCGCGACAATCGATACAAGTCCCGAGAGCTCGGTGGCTCCACTTAATAACCACGGATTGTCAGGAGGAAATCTTGAAATCAAAGCTATTCGAGCAAGAGGTATTCTTCACATTGTGGGAACAGCGCAGACAGGTGGTGAAGGTAAATCAGGCATTGCTGGTGCACGAGGTGCAAAAGGCGCTAAAGGACGAGATGGCCTAGATGATTTTGAACTTTTTTGCCCATTCCAAAATGATCGAGGAATTTTTTCTAAAATTCTCTCAACATTTTCGCCATGTCACCGAACTCGCTACTGCTCAGTTGAGACTGGGAATGGAGAAAATGGAGCCAAAGGTGACACGGGAGGAAATGGAGAATCAGGTCTTCGCGGAGGAGACTCCACAAAAGTTTTCATCGAAATTCTTGAGCCGAGTGAATTTGAACTAAGGCCCCAGTTAAATGTGGGTCGCGGCGGATTAGGTGGCATTGGCGGACTAGGTGGCCCAGGAGGTCCTGGTGGTGATCCCGGTACGCCGACCACAGTTTGCAAAGCAGCTAAGTCCGGAGGAAATGGCCCGCGAGGAGATCGAGGCCTTCGAGGACCGCAAGGGCCCGACGGAAATCAACTAGCATTCTGTTTCAAACACGGCTCGGCGCAGTTTGGAGACTGCGCCGCGTTTAATTAACTGGTTCTGGGGAGAACTTTATATGAGAAAAGTAAACAAACGCTATCGAACAAAAGCGACAATTACACTAGCTTTAAAAAAGTCACGGGAAGATGACGGATCGTCGTCCACTCCCTCGTTCATTGACAAGTTAGCTCAAGGAATAAGCGTAAAAGAATTTTCTCGTGTCTCGAAAATACCTGCGAAGACTGTCTACGATTGGATGTATCGCGACTGTCTGCCATTGGATTGTGTATTGCGAGTTAACGGGAGAATTAAATTAGTTAAGAAAGCCGTGGAAGATTGGCTTCTTTCTCAACAACCAGCTGCCTAAATTTCGGCAGCTAGAGTTAGGAGAAAAAAGTGGCAACATTCAAACGAACCTCTTCATCAGGAACTTCATTTTATGAAGTTCGCTGGTGGGAGCATGGCAAAAAGAAAAGTAAATCATTTGATCGAAAGCTCGATGCCGACAGATTTGAAAATGATCAGATCTCCAAGGCTAGGGCGAAAGACCTACACGACGGTTGGAATTTTGATTTCATGGAAGTTGGGCGTGAGTGGGTGCAAAAAGAAATTCGCCAAGGTAGTTCTACCGGATGGATTAAGCGAGTGAAGGGAATAGTTGAAGGACCGCTTCAATTGGCCTTTAGCGAACACACAATAAGTGAGATTACTCCGACGTTGGTTGAAAAATGGATTGCGGTCCTTTTAGAAAAAGGCAGCTCCAGAGCCAATGTGAATTACTTCTTGAAAGTTTTAAAAGCAATTTTAAATCACGAAGTGAAAATGGGAAGAATTCCCTATAACCCAATTGGGAAGTTTGAAAGCTTAAGAACTCCAATGGAGGAATTCCAAGTCTGGTCAAAAGAGTCGGCAGTTCATTTTTTGAATCTCATGCGAAAGCGCTACGAATCAAAAAACTCATGGGTGTATACTGTTTATGTCGTCGCACTAAATACCGGCCTGAGGGCAGGGGAATTGTGGGGACTTAGATGGTCAGACATTCTGTGGAATGATCGTCTGATAAAAGTTGAACAAACCTGCGATAGGCTTACTCGTGCCGTTAAAATCGGTACGAAAAGTAGAAAGTCGAGATTTGTGCCGCTGACTGTTTCGGTGCTCAAGGCTTTAGAGACTCTAAAACTTGAATCGAGTGATGCGCATCCGCTTCTGTTTAAGTGTGGCAATCGTCCAATTCATCACGATAACTTTAGGCGTGACCATTGGGAGAAAGACATCGCTCTTGCGGTAAAAACGTTGGAAATTTCAGACCTCAGATTTCACGATCTACGGCATACAGCCGCAACGCTGATGCTCAGGTCGGGTTTGGCGGCAACAGAGGTTCAGCAAATTTTAGGGCATGCATCGATCACAACAACGATGCGCTATGTGCACTTGTTGGGGAATCAGTCGGCAAGGCGAGCGTCTGATATTTTTAGCCTCGGAGTTCAAGATGATCCGGAGAAAGTTGCTTCAGATTCTCGACGAAATTTTAAAATTGTTGTCTGAGGTTTCTGGCATGAACCGAGTGTTCTGGACGAAAAATGGACGAAATTTTGAAAATCGAAAACTAAAAGACTTTGCTCCAATCTAAATTAGTCTGTAATTTGAAAGATTTAGATTGGAGCGGGAGACGGGATTCAAACCCGCGACCTTCGCCTTGGCAAGGCGACGCTCTATCAGCTGAGCTACTCCCGCCCGATAAAGGAAAAGTGGTGATAGCGCGGCTTTTTTGATTTATCAAGCCCCACTCTTGAAAAGTTATCCACAATTTGGATTTAAGAATTGGCGTTGACAGCAACAAGGCTAGGGTGAGTAACACTTTTAACGCAGTTCTGTTACCAATCTTGCACGGTTTTCCACAATTTTCTTTACAAGGCCACTTGACCTTTTGTGGATAACGAACTAAAAAAATATCTGTTCTGACGCAATACAAAGTCAAAACATCAGCGGGTAGGACCTTAAAAGCCGGACCCGATGATTTTAACCCTGGAACAGAATCCTTGCCCTCCCCTCTGTTCCAGGGTTTTTTTTTGCCAAAATTCTAAATACCAATTTTGAAGCCTATTTCATCTCCATTTTAGGTGATTTCTGGAAGTTACCCATGATAGTCATTGGGAACAGTCGCAAACAAATGGGGTTGGGAAAATATGTCTTTTGTGTACCTTTTAAAAAAAGTTTCGTTATGTCTTTTTACTCTTCAAATTTTTGTAGCAAGTGAAGTCATTGCAAAAGGTGCTGCGGCTCCTGCCGTTGCTGACGAGGTGATAGACGCTTTTATTTTTGATGACGCTTGCGATGCGGGGCCCTGGACCAAACGTGCCCTTGGAGTTTCTCAAACTCTGAGTTCGATTTATACTTCTCTTCAGAAAAAAACAAATTGTTCAGATAGCGGACTCAGTCCATCCATTGCAGCGGCAACCTCACTTTCCCAAACTTTGATGCAGCTTGAATCTATTGATGCCGCCCGAAACGAAAAAGTTTCGATGGAAACGATGAGTGATTTGCTGACGAGTTTAAAAGATCCCACGCTTTCTGCCGATACTTCGGCAGCATTGCTTGCGGAATACACCGAGCAGCGAGTCAGTTTAGCAAAAACTCGGGGCATTTTGGCTGCCGACTCTACGCTAAACGACACTCAAATCTATTACGGCTTGGAGGCACTCAGTACACATTTAAATACCCTCTTATCGCAAAGAGCTGCATTGAACGCTTGCTTCACCGCAAACCCGTTAGAGGCCGTAAAAATTGCCACAAACCTAGCAGATCTTGCGGGTAATTTTGTTCCCTTGATTTCGGGCGCAAGTATTAAAGCTGGTGCCGCTATTACTCGCTATGCCTTAGACACTTTTCAAAATGCACCGATCTCGGCCGAAATCAGACGTACACAAAATACGCGATTAACTTTGGGGCTGAGATGTGGAATGCAAACAATGCTTCGTCAGTATTGTGGAGCTCGAGATGCAAATGTGTTGTCAGGTTACATCAATCGCGATGCTGCGGGTCGCGAGCCCAGTGAGTTTTTTTACGGACTGGATTTGATCGACAATCGTTTTCCCATTCTCGACAGCTGGCTGGACAGAGTCTCAAACGGAGTTAAGCCACGTACCGATGAAGCCGCTGGAAAAATTAACGAATATTTTGAACTCGTAAATCTTGCGAGTTCCAATCGTCGTCGAATGGATGGGCTTTATTCTGAGCTCTTAGATGATTTGTCAAAAATTGAGTCAGAAGCTGGAAAGCGAGATCGAATTCAGGAACATTTTCGTATTCTCATTGCACGAGTGTGGGGTGGAGAAATTTTTACAGGACAACGCGAAGGGTTTGGCGTTTTTTCGGGCCGAAAAAATGCAGTAGAACTTGTATCGCTTATTTTTAATATTGAAATTCCTCCGCAGATTGATTTTTCGAGTTTTCTGTCGGCACAAATTCGAAACATGAACGTTTCGGATTTAAACGATGTAGCCGTCCGCAATCGTCGATCCTATGAAATTTTCGAAGTTCGTGAAACAGATATCAAACGCGACTTTAAAGAACACGTGAATGTGGACTCGCCGACTTTGGTGCGATCGGCGACTTCAAGTCAGTTGACCAAAAATAGCCCCATTCAAGTTTTAAATCGGATGAACAAATTTTTTAATCTTTTTACCTTTGACGCGAATCCAGTTTTTGAAGAGCAAGATCGTGAACTCATTCGGACGATAAGAGTGGCACTTGATGAGCTCAGTCACTCGCTGGGCTCGGCTAATGCCACGACCGAAGAAAATTCGAACGCAATTATTGCAAAAACTTTTGATGCTTTCCGTTTGGCGGATCAAAATGTTTTTTTAAATGGACGTATTCGGCAACTCATATCAACAGATTTGCAAGCAAGAGTTGATAAAGGCGAAATCCCCCAAAAATTAGTTGATATCGCTTGGATGGCGAATCAAGATTTGATGAATGTGTTTACACAGACCAAGCAAAAGCCCGACAAAATGCAAATTCAGTTTGATACAAATGAGGCGCAAAGAATTTTGGGAGAATCACTGGATAGCTTTACGAGCTTTTTTGAAAACGCGATCGAGAACTCCATGCAGCGGCTTCACCGCCAAGCAGAAGCAAATGGTGAAATGACTTATGCGCAAATGAAGGCAGCTTACGCAAGAGATCCCCATGTTTCGTTTGAGGAACCTAATCGCATATCTCTTGCCCAACTTTGCATTGTTTCGCTTTCGGCCAGCGATGATGTCGATAGTCGCTTTTGTAAGGGAGCATTTATTGTTTCGCAAGATGCAAAATTGATGCTGGATTATGATCAGCTAGAAGCCAAACTTAAACGTCGCCCCTTTAAAGAACGAGTCTGTGTATACGATGATTTTGTTAAAAAAGATCGGATTGCGCATTCCTCGATAGGCATTCTTGATTCGAGGCCTTTAAGCGATTTAAGTTTTGATAATTTGCGCGGCGGTCCTTTGCATTCGCGAAGTGCAGTAGCTCAGCCAATCCAGATAAGTCCTGAGCGACGCGAGCGATTTCAATCTTGGGTGGATGAAACTTATTCGCAGTAGATTTTTGATTTGCGCAGAGGAGTCAAGAAATTGACTCCGTTGCAATTTCCTTTTTGCTCGTTAAGATATTCGACAATAGTAGTTTTAAGTAAATTATTAAGTCGAAATACTTTAAAGGAGCCTTTATGAATTTGAAGAAAATTATTTTCTCTACCGTTATTGCGCAATCATTTGCCTTCTCGTCTCATGCATTGGCTGAAGCGAGTACCTCTGTTCGTATTTGCGCTCGAGTTTTAAATCACGCAACATCGTTACAGTCTCGTCCCTCACAGCAAGATGCTCAAGTGTTGAATGAACTTACGCTAACGACTCTAAAGGATTTAGATTTTGGAGTCGTTTTTCCTGGCCGTGGTCCCACCAGAATTGATTTTGATTCGCCTATGGCTGCAAAATTTGAAATCCTTGGAACCCCAAACGCTGAAATTACGGGCGAAGCTCCAGCTCCATTTTCTTTTGTTTTAGAAAATGCTTTTGACTCTCGCTTTAAAATCAGAATGCTTGGCACTCATTTGGCTTTGGACGCAGTACTCGATGGACAGGGTGTCGGACACGCAACTCTAGGTGGAACATTGCCTGCTATCCCCAACGATTTCCCCGGTGGTGAGTATTGTGGTTTTGCGACCGTGTCGGCTAGCTATCTTCAATAGTGCCTAAAAAGAAAAAGCCCCGTCAAAAAGTAGCAATCGAGAAAAGTAAATTTCGCATTTTAAAAGCGTTTGCAGTTATGTTTCAAACGCTTTGCATTTTTATGGGTGTGTTGGGCTTGGCGAGTGCTCTCTTTGAGCTTGCGTATCTGACAAGGCAATTTTACGGAGATCTCATTTTGGCCACAGGTGCAGTATTTGTGCTGGGATATTTTCATATTTATTTTGTTAAAATAAAAAAACATATAGGCAAGTGGTTTGCCTACTTCGCGGTGATTTTTTTCTATTTTTTTATTCTTCTTATCCTAATGAAGCGCTGGCCAGATTTAAAAAGCGTTCTGTAGCTTAAATCGCTTAGCCAGTGACTTTATTCTTATTCACTAAATATTCGTGGCGGGCTTTAATTTTAGAAATGCGTCAATATATTTCATGTCCGCTTCATAACCACTGTTGATGCATGCTTGCCGGACATCGGCGCTTGACCAAGCTTCGGATAGGAGTTTCATGGAAGCCTGAAGGTCCACGTGCGTAAACTTTTCTGTGGGGAGAGAGTTTGTCGAAGTATTACGGTCACTTTTTTTTATGAGTTCAATGCTGTTATAGAAGACTTCATTCAGTGATTTTGTGTAAATTTTCGAGGATTCAGATGAAAATTTTTCCGTAGTTTTGGGCTTTAAGATTTTAGCTGAAGCGCTATCAGTATTCGCTGGAAGACTGCTGACGGAATCTCCGCGAATTCCCGTATCCATGGTCCATCGAACTTGCGCTTGATGCTTGCCTAAATCAAACTGAAAATCATTGGTTTTGACCCATATTTGCTTGATTGATTTGGTAGGCCACTCTTCCACACTATCAAATCGGTATTCTTTGGAGCCATCTGAGACGTAAAATGTGATTTCCTTTTTACTCTTTTTTTCCTCTCTCAAAGTTCCATCGTCAAGGATACGCTCGCCAACTTTTATGCCGTAAAATCCTCCTCCCAATGGAAAGATTCGCCAGTTTGCGAATTCAAATATACGATGAAAAATAGGGTTTTCCGGTTCAATAACGGGTTCGTTATTTTCCACCTTGTGTGTTTTAAGTCCCATATGTTTTGCTTGAACATCGGCAATGGCAGTCGCGCATTTGAACTCGCTTGATTTGGAACTCAGTTTGTCTTTTTCCGACTTTCGAGCACGGCGTTTTGACTTTGCTTCTTCTACTTTGAGATGAAGTTTTTCTAGATCTGCCTCAGTTGTGGCAATCTGCTCGCCATCGGAGCTTGCTTCTTCATTTGGAATGGAAGGCGCGGAGGAGTGTTTTTTTTGAACGTCCCCTACGACTTTATAGTGACACACAAGTAGCCAGAAAAAGTAAAAAAAGTTCATTGAATGTTTCGTAAAACGTAAAGCCATTTTGTATATTCTACAGTGATATCAGGCATTGGAAACAGAAATATCAGTCAATTATCTTGCAAAAACTCCACCCTGATCACGGGGGTCGGCAACTGCTTTCAACAGGATACCCTCTCTAGCTACGGCATTGACCACACAAGGAATACTTCCTCCTTTGGTCTCGTAGCCCATTTTTTGAAGTTCTTTCTGAACTTTTTCGCTAGGTCCTGGATCTTCTAAATTTATGCGATCAGGGCTCCACTGATGATGATGCCTGATTGCGGCAATGGAATCAAAAAGCGAAAACTGAAAATCAAGATAATTGACAATGCTTTGAGCAACACAGGTAATGATTCGAGTGCCCCCAGGCCCGCCTAGAGCCATTATGGGTTCGGCATTTTTTAAGATCAATGTTGGCGACATACTGCTGAGAGGAGCTTTTCCAGCCACTACCGCATTTGCGTCACCGCCCAACGCACCAAAGAGATTTGGCACACCGGCTTTTGCAACAAAATCGTCCATTTCATTATTTAACAAAACTCCCGTTCCGGGAACAACTACGCCCGAACCAAAATATCCATTGATCGTTTGGGTGCTAGCAATCATGTTTCCTTGATTGTCCATCATGGAGAAATGCGTGGTTTGAGTGGATTCTTCCTTTTCAATTGGTTTTTCGTTTTCAAAGTTCCAAGCATCGCCTTCTAAAACATCTTTAGATTTGCGGGCAGTGCCTAGATCAATCTTTTGACGTAACTTAAGGGCGTAGGATTTTGATCCCAATCCTTTCAATGGGACTAGAGTGAACTCATCGTCACCCAAAAATTTTGCTCTGTCTGCAAAAGCCATTTGCATAGTGGCCGCAGAAAGATGGAGATGCTTGGTGCTTGAATGGCCAAAGTTTTTGAGCGAATCATTTTCTAAAAGATTGAGAATTTGAATCACATGAACGCCTCCGGAACTGGGTGGGGGCATACCGTAAATCTCGAAGCCTTTGTAAGATCCTTGTAGCGGATGTTTCCAGCGGACTTTGTACGATGCTAAATCTTTTTCATCAAGTTCGGCGCCTAAGCGTTTGACCTCGGCTGCCATGGATTTTGCAAATTCACCTTCAAAAATTGCTTTTTTACCTCGCCTGCCAATTTTACGTAATGTTATTGCAAGATCTTTTTGGATGAGCAGTTCTCCAGAGGTGTAGGGAGTGGAATCCGCTTTTAAAAAAATCTTTTGTGTTTCGGGAAAACGTGCCAGAATTTGTTTTTTTTCGTTAAGCGCTTGCGCAAGATTAGGATAAACTTCTATGCCTGTTTCTGCCAGGCGGGCAGCCGGTTCTAAAAGTTTTTGCCAAGAAATTTTGCCCCATTTTTGGTGAATCTCAAAAAGCCCTGCCACCATTCCGGGGATCGCAACAGCGTGTGCTCCATAAAGACTTTTCTCAGTGATCACATTCCCCTGACTGTCTTGAAACATTTTTGCCTCTGCTGAACGGGGAGCGCGTTCACGAAAATCTACCGCGAAAACTTGCCCGCTTTTTCCTTCACGAAAAAGGAGAAACCCCCCTCCGCCAATTCCCGTCGAATGCGGCCGTTCCACAGAAATGGCAAAGCTTGCCGCAACTGCGGCATCTATCAGATTACCGCCTTGATCGATGATTTCCTGCGCGATTTTTGCCGAATGAGGACCTTGAGTTGCGATGGCAATTTTTTCGCCTTGCGATTGAAATTCATTGGGCGCCATCTGAATCGGATGTTTTTGTAAAAATGATGAATACACAGGCACCTTGGAAATCAATTCAATCTGATTTTTTTCTTTTGATTCTTCTGAACTGCAAAAACACAAATTCAAAAGTAGTAAAAGGTTTCCATAGATTTTTTTCATGCCTTTTGATCCTATAGCGGACGGGAGAAAAGGCAAGTTCCAAAACTACAGAAATTCTACAGAGTTTCTACAGAGATCCTACAGAGATTTGAAAAGCTCCACAGGTGAAGCATCCATGAGCATCATGTAAGGATCTGGAAAACTGGGTTTTTCGCCCCAAGTTCCCGAGGCGGGAACGCCCGCAGGGAAAATGTTTTCACGACTTCCATCATTAGCCAATGATGCACGGATATAGATTCCTTTGGGTCCGACAAAGTTTGAAATAAGATAATTCATATAGCCCAAAACTTGACCTTGAAGATTACCGTCCCATTTGAACACCGAGGCAGCTAATCCACGAGTCAAGAGTTCCATTTGTTTTACACCGCGAGGCATTTCCCTTGCTTTTTCGATGTTTTTCACAAGTCGTCTTGCCGCACGATAGTGCCAATAGGCACTCGAATGATCAAAAATTTTGTCAGTTTCTTTTTGAAATTTTTTCAAATCCAAACCGGTGAGAATCCATTCGACGGCAGCAGTATCGTAAATCACGTTGACATATGTGTGAGTACGTCCCCACAGGCCATTAATGGTGTGATATTCGGGAGTGAATTGAAGAATCGGGCCAGACGCCGTGGAATTTGCAAACAGAATATACTTTTGCGCGAGTTCTTTAGTTTTTGTGTCCTTGTCGTCAATCGTGTAGCTAAACTGAATCTTCGGATTGCGAATTTCGCCAATTCGAGAAGTGGGCTCGGAAATCAACATGATTCGTCGATTAAACTCTTCGCCATCATCTAAAAAGGTCCACGCGTTGGTTCGGTTGTTTGAAATTTGAATGTTGTAGAGCGACAAGGGGTCGTCGCTGCTTGTCATGAAATCTTTGTGTTCCTTTTGACCATATTCTTTTTCCATTTTTCGAATTTCATCAATGCGCACTTGTCGTTTGGAAGAGATCATTCCTAAGAGTGAAAATTTAAATTGTTTTTCTTTAAATTCACTTGTGAGCTCAAAACTTCGCACTATACCTTCGAGCTCGGCAATTTTACCGTGCTTGATCGCACGGCGGAATAATCGTTTAAGATTGACATCATTTTCGACCTGGCTGCGCTCCATCACGCTTCCGATACGAGTGATTTTTCCATCGGCATAAGACATTTTTTGAATGGGAATTTTGAGAAATCCAAGTCGTGCATAAATTTTTTGGGTGGCTTCGTTGTAGAGGGACTGATCCTCATACAGATGAAGTTTGCCTGGAGTCCGTGACGAAATGATGGAACGGTGCAAGAGAATTTTTGACAAATTCACTTGTAGGCCTATGGGAAAGAGTTCTGAAAAATCATCGGTGCGAAAAAATCCGCCACCTTCTAGGGCAACTTCGCTAATCAGAATGGAGTTTTCGGGAAAATCACTTTCCCATTGTTCCACGGGTAATAGAAGATTGGCTAAAAATTTACGATCGGTGAGTGCGCCTTCCCGAGTTTTGGAAGGATAAAGGAGATGATAGGTGAGGGTATACTGGGCGCGACCACCCACAATAAGACCTGCGCCAAGTTCGATTCCTATTTTTAAAGTGTCTTGCACGACATAAGCTTCGCTATCGCTTCTTGGAGTGGGATTTTTTTCCACCTCACGTTTTAACTGCATAATCACTTGGGCTAGGTGAGTGGGGTCAAGTCCGACAGAAACCGGATCCACTGAAATTTTACTCAATGTGCCGATCACGCCTTGAGTGCCAGAAATCAAAGCTTCCTTAAGAGGATCAACTAAAAACTGTTCCCAAAATTCATAGCCAAATTTAAACTCGTGAGGAAAATCATCAAATCGAGTTTGTTTTAAATGGCCTTTTAGCACAATGCCATCGGGAGTGCTGAGTTCCCTGTCATATGGGATCATGCGAATCCCTTCGGCTTCAAGGTTGAAGGCTTCGACGAGTTCGTTGCGGCGGGAAATAAGTTTTTCCGCGAGAAGCAATCCCACAGATTTGGGCCATCCGCCTAGCATCACAGCATCTGTGATTTGTTTGCGACTTAAGCGAGCAATCAGCCTGGCAGCCCACTTCATGTCAGCTTCGCTGATGTGTTTTTGCCCGGTTAAATCTTGGAAGGTGCGATATCTAAAGTAAACATTGCGAGAATCTTTTGAAGGATTGCGGATCATCGACCACGTAAAACTTTCCACAAGTTCGGGAAGAATAGTTCCAAATCCAAATCCTTGATCGTGTTGCATGGCAAAGTATTTGCGTTCACCATTGGGCATTTCGCGCATCAAGAGCTTATTGTTTTCTTGCTCTTTGACATCTGTGTTGTTGATCCACATATTGTAAAGCATGAGCCCGCGAACTTCGCGCATGCTGGCGTGGCCATTTTTCCAATACGGCCACGAACCGACTCGCTCTACGCCTTCTACCCGTGCTTCAATCGCGGCTTGTTTGAAAACAACGAAGTTTCGTTGTTGCTCGTCGCTCTGAAGAAATTGTCCGTTAGGACCTTTTTTCATGTACAGCTCGATGTCGAAGCGGTCGTAATAAGAGTTCCATTCGGTGCGGAGTGTTTGATAGTCAATGTCGGTGAGATAAACTTTTACATCGGAACGCGTTTGAGACAGATCGGAATAGAATCCCAAAGCCGAACTCAAAGCAGAAGAGGTGATTTCGCTATGGATTTCGCGAGACAATTTTACGCGAAATGGAATTTTTTTCCCGTTTTGATCAATGATGTAGGTGTTTAACTTGGGCTTTGTTTGGGATTTTCGCACGCTCTTCAAATGAAAAACAGATTCATTCGGGTATTGAATTTTAAGGCCAGAATAGAGATCGTTTTGACCTTTTTCAAAATGTTCTTTGACATCGATTTGCTCGATAGATGTTTCTTGCCACGCTTGGACTAGTGACTTTGGATTTAATCTACTTGCGTCAGGATGTGACAAAACTTCCTGTGAACTTAAAAATTTTCCAGAGGAGGGGTTCCAAAGGTTAAGGGGAGGCTGCACTTTTTTAGAATCGCGATCTAATGTCCAGGGGACTCGCGATGTGATGATGTGATGTGCGGTGGTGGGAATAATCCTTGCGTTGCCTTCGACTTTGAGTGCAAAATCGAGTTCCAAAATTCTTTGGGCTTGTTCAAAATTCGAGAGGACTTTGCTTAAGCTGCTGGTACTTTCTTTACTAAAATCTAAAAACTTTTTTGTTTCGGAAATCAGAAAACCGTAAGCGAGAACGTCTTCGTCATTGTTGGCTTCTTGCAAGGCTTTTTCGGGGGACTTGCCTTTGAAAAGTTCGTTATTTTCGATGTTTCGTTTGATTTCGCTTTGGCGAATTTGAATTTGGGTGAGATAAAACTCGATTTTTTGAGATGAGAGATTTTGCGAGTTTTCTTGAAAAAACATTTCGCGGACACTTAAAGATTCAGCGGACTGAATGTATTCCGGGGGGATGTAGGCAGAGCCAAATGTTTGCTCTGTGAATGTGGCGCAAAAAGAAAGGGTGACGAAAAGGGTGATTTTTTGAGAGAGGTTTTTTTGCATGGAGGGGCGTCATAGACACGCAGCAGCATGTTCTCAAGCAAAAAAATGGGAACAGGTGAAGCTTATGGCTTAAGTATATGAAAACTAATGTAAAAAAATCCAAAAAATGAAGTACCTCTAAGATCATTTTTCTGAACTCCAGCAATTCTTTAGTTTTCTTAGTTAGAAGTCGCAACGATTTTAGCAGTTTTCTAACCAAGTTGGCGTATAAGTGGGAGCCATTTTTAGGTGCCATTTGACGGCAAAATTCTTTAATCCCTTTGAAGTATTAATTTTGAAAGAAGCTCTATTGTATTGAAATTATTTAAGAAAAAATTTTTCCTGCTTTTAAATCTGCTATGCAACTTCGATTCCTTCAGAATCATCTGAATGCGTCAAATTTTCTTTCACAATTCAATTGGTTGGCGCACTTGCCAATTAAGTCGAAGCATTAATTTTCCGATAAAGAACAGCGACCTTGTTGAAATGAAAGGGTGAATTGCGTGCGGAGTTGGGGTTTAAAATATTTAGGGCAAAAAGTTTTTCGACTTTTTGAGCAAAACAGAATTTCTGTTTTGTACGCTGCTCTATTTTTTACACTCATTGCTTGCCGGGGTAGTGGAAACATTGAACTTCTCGACGGTGGTTACGGACTCAACATCGAAATCGTATCGGGTAACAATCAAGAGGAACGAGCCACAAGGACATATGAAAATGCTCTCGTCGTGAGGGTATCCGACAAATTGGGGTACGGTGTAAAAGGGGTTGAAGTTGAATTTTCAGAGGTCACCAATGAAGGGGCTAAACTTTCAGACACTCTAGACACAACAAATGAAGAAGGTACTGCAAAAATTTCGGTAAAAGCTCCAGCTCTTTATGACAAAGAGGTAGTGGTTCAAGCAAAAATCACAGGATCTAGTTCTAAAGTTCTATTCAACTTGAAAACCAAAGAAGCCGGAAATGTGAGTCGAGTGGCTTTGGAAACAACCAATAATGGAATCGAAACTGCCGGTGTGCCTTTTAGATTTACTTTAAAAGTATTGGACGACACGGATAACGTCATTGCCAACTATTCCGAAAACGAATCGCTTTCGTGGACTGTTCAGGCAGGCAACGGATGGGATGGAACAGCTCCTTCGGGAGTTCCCGTTGTCACCAACTGCGCATTTATTGAAGGTATCTGTGTTGTGGACTTTGACACAACCTTTGCTCACGCGACCACGGGAAATGCCAACGATAAAACTTTAGTCTCCGTCGGCTTTGACACCAATCCGGTGGCTGCAGTTTTTAACCAAGAAATAACTGTTCTTAAAGGCGCTCCCGAACGATTGGTGATTGCTGATAAGTCTGGTGGACCCAGCAATGGAGCCGTTGTGCTCAACAGTATTTTAACGACTGCAGATTGTTACAGGTCAAATCCTGATGACGGCAAATGCTATAAAAATATCGGAGTTACAAATCAAAATCAATATTCACTCAATGCCGCGGTTGTTGATGCACGCGGAAATTATGTTTCTGATCCCACAACTCCCATCACATGGAGTGGCACGCAGGCGTATACAAGTGCTCCTTTTATAGTCGTACCTGATTCTGCGGAATCATTTAAGGCGGTCTTTAATCCTACACTCAGTGGACCGGGTTATTTGCAAAATGCCAACATTGGAAAAATTCAGGCGAGTGCAGCAAGTTTGACAACGGGCCAAATTGCCCAAGTTATCGTTGACCCTGGAACTCCACATCATATATCAATTTCTAAAAAAGGCAGTGGGCCTGATGCCAATGGGATTTCTATTAGTCCGGGAGTCCCATTTTCCATTGAAGTTTACGCACAAGACTATCATGGAAATATTTTGGCCAAACATTTTGATGGTTCAAATTCTTATACAGGTTTGATGCAAGCCACAATTTGGTTTGATCAAGATTGGACGACACCTATGCCGAGTTTTGGTCCTGGATCTTTGAGGTTGGGGAATATCAATCACAAACCGGGCTCGTACGGCACAGATTCAACACCAGACAACGCGGGAAAAACTTTTTTCCTTCCTTTCTTTGATGGGGTTTCAAAAGACACTGACGAAGTTAAAGTGCGCTTTCACGATGCGACAAATGTTGATCCTAAAATTACGATTAAGCTTGTACCCGACACCGGCGAAACTTTGGCGGAACTTTTTGGACAAACTCCTGATGGGCGATTTGCCATGCAAGGCGTGGGCGTGCCCTACAGAGTGAATTTGTATACTTCACTCAACAGCACAATCACCCCTGCCGATGTGGCTGCCAAAAAAATCATTGACCCCTCAAGTTTTGTTTGTGATTTTAGCGTGAGCAATGAAGCTGATCCCGTAGAGACGATTCAAACTGTCCCTTGTGCAACTTGTGACCAACCCACGACGCTATTTTTGCCTTGGGAAAAATGCCGCTTAAATGATGGTCCTAAGACCCCCTTAATGTCGCTCAATCCTGATCTTGGTGATTTGAAATTTTTTACTGCTGTTGAAGATTTTGCGGGAAATTATATCTCAGACGCTGAAGTCACTTGGGAAAATTTGGTCCTCGATATTGGCTCAAGCGGAAGTATAATTAAAGCTAGATCATTTGCCGATCCTTCTAACCCCGATCCCAATAATTTGGTTGCAATAAACAGTGTTCTTCCTCAACGGTCTATGGTGGGTTTGCTGCAAATCCAATCTCTTGTTGGATTTACGGGGGATGCATTTTTCTCGATGGAAGATCCTGAAAATTGTCCAACATGTAATCGTGCCGCAAAAGCATACTCAGGACTCGGCGCATTTCATCACTATGTCGCCCAGCTTCATTGGATCAACCCCGATAATTCGCGCTACTATACAAATTTGTGCAGTGGCGGTAACGCGGGTGGTTGCGCAAACGTTGCCCTTCCATTTGAAGTTGTTCTTTATCCAGCTGATATCACGGGGCGGGTGGTCCCCAGTTTTGAAAATGGAACTTCGCCCGTTGAATTTACAATTTCATCAACTGGTGGAACAAGCTCGCCGAAGGGAACTGCAGTTCAACGTGCGGATGGTACCCGAGACTACACTCCTGAAGTGTACGCAACGATAAACGGAGTGGCCGAACACAGAATCGTGATCCCTGGTTGGCGCTTCCCAAGAATGATTGTGGACAATCCGACAAACTGCTCAGTCGAGATCAATATTGTGGATGAATATGCTGATGGTATTAATATCTGTCCTAATATCACTCAGCAATTTGCAGAAATGCGAATTACCAATGTGCCTAATGCTGCATTAGATGATGTGGCCACAAAAGACTATACTTTCATAACTGGTGTCACCACTGATTCACTCACAATCGGCGCAAATGAAACTGTAACTCTTTATGTGAATGCGTACGACGCTGAAGAAAATATTTTAATAAATCCTTCAGGCTACAATCCCGTAAGCTGGACAGGAACATACTTAAGTAATGGGCTAGATACCAACACATCAGTGCCTGCATTTACATCGGTCACGCTTGATCCAGATAAAACTGGAACCGGTGAATTGACTTATACCTATTCGAATGGACAAAGCGGTGGCTCAGTCACCACTAACCCCATCACAGTGATTGCTGGCCCACTCGATCACTTTGAAGTGGTAAGTGAAGATGTCACTTTAGAAGAAGATGCCGGAGTTCCTTTTGATTTGACCGTCACCATGGAAGATATGGAAGGAAACGTCATTACTGGAACTCCTGGTGATGTTTCAAAAACTTTGAATTTTAATATTGTGGGTGCCTACAACACAATTTTTATTGGACCTACTTTACCTACCTCGGGAGTTCCCTACACTTTTGACGATGGAGTGCTTGTGCTGTCAGGAGCTAATGCAGTCACGTTAGTGAATTCTGCAAATACTCAATCTGTACAGGTCACAAGTGTCGAAGCCGTCCCTAAAACCGGATTGAGTGGCGATATTACCGTGAAGCATGGACCTTTTGACATGTTGTATGCAAATCCGGGAGGCGTAAGTATTTCGCGAACCGTGAACAACAGTGTGACATGGAACGTGAGCGCGCTGGATGCCTATGGAAATACAATCGCCGACGATGCTGCTATTGATGCTATGGATGTGACGGTTACGCTTTCAAGACTCGCCGCCGATGACCCTTCAGCGCAAATTGTGAGCGAGACTTTTGCTGCACCAACGGTTCCTTTAAATCCTGCTAGTGATCGCGCATTTACAGGAAAACTTGTGAATGGCGTTGCCGAGTTTATTGCTACCACCAAACAAGCAGGGGCATTGACGGCAACATTGGTTGGCGATCCAGCATTGCCAAATCCCACTTTGATTTATGGAGTCACGTATAATCCCGATGCGGCGACGCAGTTTATTACCGTGATTGATGGTCAAGTACATAAACAAGGCGTGGATGATTTAGCAACGGCGGTCACTCCTACACAGGCGTTGGATCGCACTGCTGGTGAAGTGTTTGCGATAACCGTGAAAGCGGTTGACCAATTTTTTAATACTGTGACGTCAACAAACGGAAATACAGTTTCCTTAAACACACAAACAGACAATCAAACCGTCGCAGCTCCAAATATTGCGTCGGGTGTATCGGTCACTAATATTTCACATTCTGTGACGGGTTCACAAGCTGGTGGAAAATTTTACATTGATCCTACTGTTTCGGGTGGCTTGCCCGTTGAAAATTCTTCTAAATATAACGTGCTGGCATCCACGCCAACCAAGGTGGTTTTTGCGACCGCACCCAGTATGACAGTCGAAGCCGGAGTTAATTTTCCAGTGCAGCCAGTTGTTGAAGTTCAAGATGCAAACAGTAACGTCGTGCCCGGATCCACAGTTGAAGTAACGCTGACTCCGCACGATGAAGGAACTTGTTCGTCCTTCACCAGCGGAAATTTACTTGCAAATGATTTAAGTCCTGCAGCGGTTGATGGTGTGGCGACATTTGGAGCAGTTAAATTTACTCGCGCTCAACAGCTTTGGATCAAAGCATCAGCATCAGGTTTGGCTCCTGATTGTGTGGGTCCCATCGCAGTGAGCGCTGCTGCTGCTACTCAAATAATTGTTGTGCTACCAGGGCAAACATATTTCCCAGGAATTTCGCAAACTCTGGGATCTGCAGTCTTTTTGACTCCCACCACCCAGACCGCCGGTGTGGAATACGCCGATTTCGCAGTGGTTCGAGCTGTGGACGATTATTTCAATACGGATGCAAATTACGTATCTTCTTTAACGCTCACGACGAGTGATTCCAATGACACCGATCCTGCTGCTGTGAATTTTAGCTCGGGAGTTGCGCAGTTTAAATTAACCCATGTGACTGCGGGAACTTCTCATACCTTGGTCCCCTCTAGTGGATCTTTGACTCCAAGAACCTCTTCTAATTTTGTCGTTCAACATGGCACCCCCACAAAAATTATTGTTAAACTACCGGGTCAAACTCACGTGCCAGGTAAATCAAATATTGCTGATGCTTTAACAGGAACGGTGACAACACAAAGTATAACTTCAGGCTTCTCGGTCGAAGTGTTAGCGACTGATGCGTACCACAATAAAGCAGATGCTGCCACGGGCGCTGTACAGGGCAATGCCATTTCCATTACGACAAGCGATGCCAATGATAGCGAGCCTGCGGCTTCTACTTTTAATGGTGGGGCAGCTGGCTTTGTGGTCTCAAATCGTACATCTGGAACAGGTCAGACAATAACGCCCGTTTATCCAACTGGCGGACTGACTTTGGTGGCTTCGTCTGGGTACACGGTCAACCCAGGAGCAGCTGCACAGTTACTTGTTAAATTGCCAGGCCAAACTCACAATCCAGGCGTGAATGGAACAGCCGTCGATGCCATCGTAAATCCCGTTGGTGGGGTAGTTGTGACCGCAGGCGACGCATATGAGGTGCAAGTATTAGCGACCGACGTAAATTTTAATATCGTAACGACTTACTCTGAGTCAGTTTCGTTGTTCATGATTCAAGGGTATGACTTGTCATTCCAAACACCCACTGCACAGACTTTTACAAATGGTGTGGCAACTTTTGCTACAAACATTGCGGTCCCGGTGAAAAATTACAGTGCTGAAACTTCGATCAAGTTGAGTGTGTCGGGATCTTCCCTAACGGCAAATAATTCGAGCTTGTTTCAAATGCAACCCGGTCCTGCCACCAAGCTTCTCTCGTTATTGCCTAACGAAAATCGCCGACCCGGGGCCACAAGTTTGGCCAGTTCAAGATACACTTTGGGTAACTTTGATCCGCAAGTTAACGTTCCGTTTACTGTTGAAGTTCACGTTGTGGATGCTTTTTACAACCGTGTTGATACTGCAACCGGTGATATTTCAATCACGACCACGGACACTGCGGATGTTCATGATGCCGATGAAGCTTTGGGACAAGCTGGACATCCAGGTGAAGTTTATTTCACGGTGACCCCCAAATCCACTGGCACCTTTAAAGCCCAGTTCACTCAAAGTGTGGGTGGAAGCCCTACGTTGACTGGTTTAGACACAAACAACTATTCAGTTGATGCTGCAGCTCCTGACCATTTGTTTTTTGCAACAATGCCCAGTGCGACGGCAACCACCACTGCGGATTTTGCTCAGTGGCCCATTGTGCATGTTCGTGATGCTGCCAATAATATAGTGACTGGATATAATTCGACAGTCACTCTTTCACTTTTTACAAATTCACTTTGCACTGACGCTGCAACAGGACTCAGCTCAGCAACAAGTCCCCTCATGCCGACAAACGGTGTCGCAAGTTTTACAAATTTTTCTTACCGCAAGGCGGAGGAAATTTGGTTTAAAGCGACTTCCGGAGCACTGACGAGTGGATGTACGGCTTCTTCATCGGTAGTTGCTCCCGGAACCGCCACACAAATAATTGCTATACTCCCAACTCTAAATTACATTCCTGGTGTTTCGCAAAATTCTAACGCTGCGATTACTGGAACTCCCGATGCTCAAACAACTGGGGGACCATTTAGTGTTGTTGTGCGTGCAGTAGACGACTGGTTTAACACGGTTAACGACAATCGCGAGGTCCAGCTATCAACCAATGATCCCCGCGACACCAACCCCACAGCGCTGAATCTTTCGAACGGAGTTCGTTCGTTTACTGTGACGAATACAACTTCAACAAGCAGCGGCGTGACCCATTTTGTGACTCCGAGTTCGACAGATGGCCAGCTGACCAGCGTGAATTCAAAAAATTACACCGTGAACGTGGGCACCGCGACTCAGTTGTTGGTACTGTTGCCAGGACAAAGCGCAGTGCCGGGCACTCAAGGGGCAGCATCAAGCGCGGTAACAGGTTCGATTTCTACCCTCACTGCGGGCACAGCGTTTGATGTTCGAGTGCAAGCAGTGGATGCATATTTTAATAAAGTGGCGGCGCACGCGGGAACTGCAACACTTGCTATGGCAGGTGCGACCGATGCTGCAGCGGTGTTTCCAGGCGCGACAAATTTTTCGAGTGGCGAAGCCACTTTAAGCGTGACAAATAAAACTGCTTCACTTGTCCATGCTTTGAGACCAACTTCTTCGACTTCGTTAAGTCAAAACGACTCTACGACTTACACTGTTAACTCTTCCGGTGCGACCCGCTTGATTGCACTGTTGCCCAATCAAAATCATGTTCAAGGGACTGCAAACTGTGTGGGTGGAATTGTAAACAGTCCCACCACTCAAAATGTGGGCACGGCATTTAATGTGACAATTAAAGCGGTTGATAGTCTTTGCAACACAGATTTGGCCTATGACAGCGCAAGCATTCAAGTTGCGAGCAGTGATCCCAATGACACCAATCCGGGAGCTGTGGCTATGAATGATGGCTCGCTGATTGCAAGTCTCACAAACACGACGGCAACGAGTTCCGGCGTTACACACAACGTGACCGCGACTTACGTATCGGGACCTGTATCTGTTACAACGGCGACCTCTGCAGATTACACTGTCAATGCGCTTGCAGCGAGTCGTTTGATCGCGATCCTGCCTGGGCAATCTTATAATCCTGGGGTTCAAGGAAACATTGCTTCTGCAATTACTGTTGGCCCTGATCCTCAAGAAGCCGGCACTTCTTTTGATGTTGTTCTCCGAGCAGTCGATACCTATTGGAATACCGATCCCAGTTACGGTGGAACACTTTCGCTCACACTGTCGCAGGGAACGGATACCAACATGGTCATCGCTGGCAGTGGAGTTCCCGCGACAAGTGGAACGACCACAGTAACGGTGACCCATAAAAAAGCTGCCAACTCTAGTCCGCGGCGAGTTGTCACACTTGCAGGTTACGAACTCCGTCCCGCCGGAACTAGCATTGCGTCGTTTAACTCTTACGACACTTCTGAATATGTTGTGAATCCGTCAGATGTTTTGGGTTTGATGTTTGTTTTAGAAAACCAAACTCATACGGAAGGAGCGGCAAATCTTGCAGCCGCAGTGACACCCAATCCTCCTTCAAATCGCGTAGCTGGCGAAGATTATCAAGTGCAACTCAAAGCGGTCGATGCATTCTTTAACACGGTTGAAACATATTCGGGTTCCGCAACCGTGACCTCAAGTGATACCGCTGACACAAATCCTGGAGTACAAAATTTAGCTACCGGCCAAGTGGATTTTGCTCATACCAATTTGACCGCAAGTTCGGGACAAACGTTGGCTGCTGATTCTGGCGATATTGCAGATGCAAGTTCTAGTACCTTTACCGTCGCCCCCAACAGCGCTAATTATTTAGATATTGCAATTCAACCTAGTGCTGATGAATCAACCACTTCTAATTTTGCTTACTCCCCATCAGTTATTGTGCGCGATGCTTTTAACAATCAAGTGACAAGTTCAACAGATCTGATCACGATGGAAGCCTTTACAAATGCAGCTTGTACTACGCCCATAACTGGTGCATTTGGTGCAACTCAAAATCCCAAACCTGCCAGTGGTGGTGCTGCAACCTTTAGTGGAATTTTTTACCGTGCGGCCGAAGATATTTATTTAAAATTTAGTTCGGGATCTTTGACAACGGATTGCACCTCTGCCGAAATCACAGTGTTGCCGGGAGCGACTTCGCAAATTGCCGTAAAACTTCCAGGCCAAACCTTCAATCAAGGTGTTAGTGGATACAGCAATGCGATTGTTAACAGTGCCACCGCACAAAATGCCGCGGCTGCCTATAATGTAGAAGTTTACGCAACAGATGAATATTTTAATCGCACAACACACACCACCACCAGCACTCCGGCTGATATTTCTCTTCAACTTCGAGAAACTGGCTCAACCACATGGGAAGGAAATACGCCTGACCCGACAAAACTTAATTTTGCCAATGGTCTTGCAACCTTTTCTGTAGAACATCGTACCGTCGGAACTTGGCGCTGGTTTGTGTCCAGTGATTCTGTCGCGTCCCGACACAGTAGCAATGTGACTGTAAATCCGGGAGTTCCGACTCAATCTGTTGTACTGCTTCCTGCGCAGTCTCTGTTACCAGGAAAAACCAGTCTGGGTGCTTCGTTGCAAGGAGCTGCTCCAAATCAGACCGCTGGCGTTTCGTTTACGCTACGTCCTCATATTTTAGATCTTTATTTTAATATTGTTTCAACTTTAAGTGACACGGCGGCCATGCACGTCACAAAAGGTGTTACCAAGACGCATGGAATCAAAGGTTTACGTAGAAGGCAAATTGAGTGGAATTGGGTAACAAAAAGAATATGACGTTGGAGCTGCTGACGTCACAAATCTAGAT
>Ga0247843_1001396_pt1 | contig 49432 bp, 39 predicted proteins | sample LaCruzMarch2017__FD_192420 | JGI IMG/M metagenome (GOLD analysis project Ga0247843, IMG submission 192420) | Freshwater microbial communities from meromictic Lake La Cruz, Castile-La Mancha, Spain - LaCruzMarch2017_8m | ecosystem: Environmental > Aquatic > Freshwater > Lake | place: Spain...
GGAGCAAAGAACGAACGATCAAAAGCAAGCCGAGGCCGAAGTTTCCGGTGAGAAAATTGGGTGCCCGACCAAAGACGGCCACCACATCATTTGTGATCGAAATTGCTTAAAGCAACAGTATTTGGCGGGACGCCTGTGCCACGATTTTCAGCAAAACTGACAGTATTGCAGGCAAGGGTCCCGGTGTCGCGCCTCCTGCAAAGCCGTTCCCCAAGGCCTCGGCTCATGGTCGCGACTCCACCGGGAGCAGGGTCAAGACGAAATCGTAAATGGTTTGGGCGTGTTGGAGGGCCTCGTCGAATTCCTCGCGCGTGGGATACGTTTCGGCCAAATCATCGGGGTAACGGAATTCCCAGGCGTATGGCGTGAGCGAGACCGCCATGTCCATGACGTCGTTGAAACGCGGTTCGTGAACTGCGGCCTCCAGCGTCAGTTTGCGGATGTCGTGGGTCTTTTCGGGTGAAATTTCCCTGAATACCAGAAAGGCTTTCACCGCTTTTTCCGCCGTTTGCTGGCAATGGTAGATGGCGGTGTCGAGCGGCGAATCGTCAGCCGAACCGAGGACGCGGGCGCTTCGCAAATCGCTTGCCGCTTTGGTGAGCCACGAGCGCAGCAGTTCCTTGCGGGTGTCATCCATACACCTTGCGTCCCTTGTGCAACACTTCGTGGGTCAGGCTTCCGAGCACTTCGCGGACCCGGTTGACCTCGTGTCGTGTCCGCACGAGAACGTCGGCGGAAACGAGCAGCCGGCCAAGGCAGCGCTGGGCGCGTTGGTCGCGGCGAATGGGGCGTTCGTCGCTTTGCGGCACGATGACCATCAAATCCATGTCGCTGTCCTGACCGGGCGTGCCCCAGGCGTGCGAGCCGAACAAATAGATTTCCTCCGGCCGAAATTCCGCCACCAGTCGCTGCGTGGCAGTCTGGAGCAAATCTTCGAAGGCCGCTTTCATGGTTTGTTTCTATCACAGTGCCAAGCGAATGGAAAGCCCGGCTTCATTTTCACGGTTTGCAGACCTGGAACAGGCGGTCGAGGCAGATCTGCGCCCGCCCATACAACGAAGGCGGATAAAACCTCTATCGCTCATCTGCACGAATCTGCGGATAAAACCTTCTTGAGTTTACAGTATTGGGCGGAGGCGCCCATGCTCCTTTGCCTGACATCGCGGCCGATCCGCCTCACACACATTTGATCACAGCCGGCCGTGATGCCGGACTTTGTTCGGCTTGATCTCCTCTCATCCAGGCTACAGATTCAATCCTCCCATGAAGATCCCTAGCTCCCTGTCACCCCTGATTTTTTTGACGGCACTTTTCGTGGCCGCCGCCCCGGCTTCCGCAGCTGACAAGCCCAACATTATTTTCATCCTTGCCGACGACCTCGGCTGGAAGGATCTGGGCAGTTACGGGAGCACATTCCATGAGACGCCGAATCTGGACAAGCTTGCGGCGCAGGGGATGCGGTTCACCGATGCCTACGCAGCCTGCACGGTTTGCTCGCCGACGCGGGCAAGCATCATGACCGGCAAATATCCCGCGCGCCTGCATCTCACCGACTGGCTGCCCGGTCTGCGTGACACCCCGGACCGCCAGCTCAGCCGTCCGGAGATTCAGAAATTCCTTCCGATCGAGGAAGTCACAGTCGCCGAAGCATTGAAAGCCGGCGGTTACCGGACCGGACTTTTCGGCAAGTGGCATCTCGGGGAACCGGAGGACACCCGGCCGGAACGTCAGGGGTTCGATGTGAACATCGGAGGCTGCGGCAAGGGGCATCCCCCATCGTATTTCAGCCCGTATGGCATCCCCGCCATCACGGACGGCCCGGACGGGGAATATCTCAACGACCGCCTGACCGACGAAGCGTTGAAATTTATGGAGCAGTCGAAGGACGGGCCGTTTTTTATCTACCTGCCGCACTATGCGGTCCATATGCCGCTGCAGGCGAAGCCGGAGATGATTGAGAAATACAAGGCCAAGGCGGCGGGACTTCCGGCGGGCGGCGAGGAGTATGCCACCGACCTCGGCCGTCCGGTGCGCCAGATCCAGAACAATCCGGTTTATGCCGCGATGATGGACAATCTCGATGAAAACGTGGGACGGGTTCTGAAGAAGCTTTCCGACCTCGGCCTCGACGAAAAGACGATCATCTTTTTCACCTCGGACAACGGGGGATTTTCCACCGGAAAAGGGACTCCCGCCTGCAACCTGCCTCTCCGCATGGGCAAGGGCTGGCCGTATGAGGGCGGCGTGCGCGAGCCGCTTCTCGTCAAATGGCCGGGCGTCACCAAGCCTGGCAGCATCAGCGGCGCGCCGGTCATCTCGACGGATTATTACCCAACCATTTTGCAGATGGCGGGGCTGCCGCCCCAGCCCGGGCAGCATGCCGACGGGGAAAGCATCGTCCCCGCGCTCAAGGGGGATGCGCTTCCGGAGCGTCCGCTCTTCTGGCATTATCCCCATTATCATGGTTCCGGCGGCGCGCCGTATGGGGCCGTGCGCCTCGGCGATTTCAAGCTCATCGAGTGGTATGAGGACATGCGCGCCGAGCTCTACAACCTGAAGGATGACATCGGCGAGCGCACCGATCTTGCGGCGAAAATGCCGGAGAAAACCGCCGAATTGCTGAAGCTGCTCCGCGGATGGCGCGAGGACGTGAAGGCCCAGATGCCGGCACCGAATCCGAAATTCAACCCCGATGCTTCCGCCAAAAAGAAAAAGAAGTCCTGAGGCCCCGGAAGGCTAAACCGCAGATTAACAAGATTTTCGCAGATGATTGTTTCTTCCCGATGAAGATCTGCCTCGGACATTTTTTTGGAGCCTGCCTTGTAGCGGCTCTGCTGCCTGCTTATGCCGACCCGATTCCCGCCGCCTACGAGCCGCTTCCTGTCGGATCGGTTGAGCCGGAGGGGTGGATCCGGGCGCAGATGACCAATGATGCGGTGGATGGAATGGCCGGGCATTTCATCGAATTGCGGCCGAATTACGGGAGCGTCTCGTGGGTGACGGAAAACGGCAACGCCGGGGCAGGGGAGATGGGCGGAAACTGGATCGACGGCTTTGTCCGCATGGCCTGGCTGACCGGCAACCCCGTCGCAAAAAAGAAGGCAGACGATTTTGTGCAGGACGTTCTCCGGGCGGCCGACCCGGATGGCTACATCGGGAACATCAAACCGGAAAAGCGGTTTCAAAGCCGGATGACCGGCGAACTCTGGATGCAAAGCCGGACGTATCTCGCCCTGCTCGTCTACTACGAGCTTACCGGCGACAAAAACGTTCTGGATGCGGTGGTCAAGGCGACAAAACTCACCATGTCGAAATACGGTCCGGAAAACAGCCCGTTCCACCTGACCCCTGAAGAGCGTGCGGACGGAAGGAAGGGCCGGGATCGCACGGTCAACGGGCACAGCCTGATGTTCGTTGACGTTCTGGAGTGGCTCTACCGCCTGACCGGCGACCGTGCGTATCCGGAGTTCGCGGCGTTTCTTTACGAGGACTACTCCAGCTCGGGCGACGTGGATACGATGGACATCCAGCTCCGCAGCCTGTCGAACATGAAGTATCCGTTTTTCTGGCACGGGGTGCATGCCGTCGAGCAGCTCCGCGTTCCATTGTTCCTGGCTTATGCCGACGGTCGCGAGCCGTATCGGAATGCGGGCGCAAACGCTTTTGCCAAGGTGAAAAAGCACATTACCCCGGGCGGGTCGTGTGCGAGCGACGAGGGGGTCATGAATCATGCGCCGCTGCCGGACCAACCCTACGAATACTGCACGACCACCGAACTCGCCACGAGCCTCGAATCCGCTCTCCAAAAGACCGGGAAGATGGAATATGCCGACATGGTCGAGCGAGCCGTCTTCAATGCGGCCCAGGGTGCCCGAACGCCGGACGGAAAATGCATCGCCTATCTTTCCTCCGCCACGCTGCCGGAGGCGCTGGAGCAAATCGACATTCCCTATGCCGGCACCAAGAGGCACAAGCTCTCGCCCGCGCACGATGTCGGCGGGGCCTGCTGCTCGGCGAACGCGGTCAAAATCATGCCCTACTACACCTGCGCGATGTGGATGAAATCCGCGAAGGATGGCGGTCTGGCTGCATTGCTCTTCGGGCCCTCGAAAGTTCACGCCGACATCCAGGGGGTGCCCGTCACGATCGAGGAAAAAACCTCCTATCCGTTTTCCGACACGATTACGTTCGAGTTTACCACAAAAAAGCCCGTGAAATTTCCGCTGACCATCCGTGTGCCTGAATGGGCAGGGAAAACAACCATCATGGCCACCGGAGCGGAAGTCACGGAAGGCGAGGGGATCCGAACGGTGACCAAAACCTGGCAGACCGGCGACACGGTCCGGGTGGACTTTGAAAATCCCATCAAGGGTCGTGAGTTGGTCAACGGCGAGATGGGGATCTCCCGCGGCCCCCTCTTATTTGTCCGTTCCTGGCCATCAAAGCTTGTGCCGCTGGACACCCAGAAGTTCAGTGTGCCCGGGTTTCTTGAATACAACGTGGTGCCGAATATCGCCTATAATACAACTGGGCTATTCGTGGACCCTGCCAAAAAGGACTTCGGGTTTTCCCTCCGTCGCAACCCCAAGGGGAGAGAGGAAAACCCGTGGGCGCAGTCGCCGGTCGAACTGGTGGGAGAAATGCGCACCGCCACGCGCGGCGATGACTACCGGAAGACGGTGACACTTGTCCCGATGGGCGCAACTTTGCTCCGGTTCGCGGGTTTTAAAGTCTGGCCGTTTGATGAAGAGTATTTTGCCCCGCATCAAGCTGAAGGCCTGGATTCCAGGTGATGGTTCCCTGGCGGGAAAATCTGACATTATCGTCGCGCTGCAGGATTCGGCTCCTCTATACTTCCAAGTCCCATGAGCCAGTCTTCCCCTGTCAAATCGAGCGCCCGCAGCATGCTTCCCCGGATCTTGAACGCCCTGCTGTGGCTGGTGTTCTGTTCGATGTCGGGCACCGGGCTTCTGTTGGCGTTCCGTCTTCCACCAGGTTCGCGCGGCGGGCAGGGGCTTTCGGCCATGGGGCTCTCCCGGCACGAGTGGGGGGACATCCATACCTGGCTTTCCTATGCGTTTCTCGCGCTCATTCTCACCCATCTCGCCCTCCACTGGCGGTGGTTCTGGCAGGTTGCGGCCCGGCGGAGGGCCTGGCCGCTTCTTCTTGGCATCGGCGCCGGAATTCTCCTCCTCCTCTGGCTGGCGCTCCAGCCGGTGGCAAAGGGTGGACGCCATGGAAAGGATGACCATGTTGAAAAGACCCGCTGATTTCCGCCGCCGACAGTTCTTCCAAAGACCCATGAAAACACCCCTCCCGCTCGTTCTCCTCATATCCCTCACAAACACGACCTTTGCAGCCGAGACGCCCGCTCCGGAAAAGCCGCGGCCCAACATCATCCTCATCATCGCCGACGATCTGGGGGCTGAAGATTCCGGCCCTTATGGATGCAAGGGGGTGCGGACGCCAAACCTTGACCGGATGGCGAAGGACGGCATGAAGTTCACCAATGCCTTCAACACCTGCAGCTCGTGCAGCCCCAGCCGGTCGAGTATCATCACCGGCCGCTATCCGCACAGCACCGGCGCGGAATCCCTCCACATGCCGCTCCCGAAAGAGCAGGTGACATTCGTCGAAAAGCTGAAGGAGGCCGGATACTGGACTGCCCAAGCCGGCAAATGGCATCTCGGTTCGGACATCGTGGACCGCTTCGATCTGGTTCGCACCGACAAAGTCGGCAAGACCGGCATCACCAAAGACGGCAGCGGAGGTGAGCTATGGGTGAACACCCTTCAGGAGCGGCCGAAGGACAAGCCGTTCTTCATGTGGTTTGCTGCTCATGATCCCCATCGTTCGTATTCCGAGGGCACCCTGGCCGTTCCGCACAAGCCGGAAGACGCCACCGTGCCGCCGTATCTCCCCGATGCGCCTCCGACGCGCAAGGACCTGGCCATGTATTACGACGAGATCGGGAGACTGGACGGCTATGTCGGCAAGGTGATGGAGGAGTTGAAACGGGAAGGGGAGCTCGACAACACGGTCGTCATTTTCATCACCGACAACGGTCGTCCTTTTCCGCGGAGCAAGACGAGCGTGTATGACAGCGGGATCCAGTCTCCGCTCCTTGTGCAGTGGCCTGGCAAGGTCAAGCCCGGCAGCACGTGCGACAGCCTGGTCAGCTCGGTGGATCTCGCACCGACGATCCTGGAACTGGCCGGGGTTCCAAGTCCGAAGACCTTCCAGGGGAAATCTTATGCGGGGCTGCTGGCTGATCCGAAGGGGACGATCCGCGACAAGGTGTTCGCCGAGCACAACTGGCACGACTTCGCAGCTTATGAAAGAGCCGTTCGGACGCCGCAGTTCAAATACATCCGCAACTTCTGGCCTGATCTGCCAGCCACCCCGCCGGCCGATGCGCTCAACAGTCTGACATTCCGGGAAATGCGCCGCCTTCGCGATGCGGGGCAGCTGACTTCCGATCAAATGGCCTGCTTCGTCAAGCCCCGGCCGGAAGAGGAACTTTACGACGTGAACGCCGATCCCCACGAATTGAATAATCTGGCCGAAGACCCGAAATATGCCTCCGCCTTGAAGGTGCTCCGTGAGCAATTGGATGCCTGGCGGAAGGAGACGAGCGACACGATTCCGGAACAGCGCAAGGGGGACCGCTTCGACCGCGAGACAGGCAAGCAGCTCCACTAGCCGGCAGAATCCTGTTTGCCGCCGGCCGTTTTCACCATACTTTTGTAAAATGCCAGAGGCCATCCACCAGTTGCGGCGGGATTACGACCGCGACCCTCTTACCGAGTCCGAGCTCGATCCGGATCCGGTCATACAATTCCGCTCCTGGTTCGAGGAGGCGCGGGAGTCGGGGATTCCGGAGCCAAATGCCATGACGTTGGGCACGGCCGAAAAATCCGGGAGGGTTTCCTGCCGCACGGTTCTTCTCAAAGCCTACGATGACCGGGGGTTCGTTTTTTTTACCAACTACGGGAGCCGCAAAGCCCGGCAGATCGAGGAAAATCCGCAGGCCTCGCTTCTATTTCCGTGGGTTGCCCTCGCCCGGCAGGTCGAGATTGCCGGCCCGGTTGAGAAAATTTCCGTCGCCGAGTCGCTTGCGTATTTCTTGAGCCGTCCGTTCGGCAGCCGCCTCGGCGCCTGGGTTTCCGACCAGAGCGAGGTCATCCCTTCACGGCAGATCCTCCTCGCAAAATTCGAGGATCTGAAACGCAAGTTCGCGAACGGCGAAATCCCAAAGCCCGAGGGCTGGGGCGGATTCCGGATCGTGCCGGATTCATTCGAATTCTGGCAGGGCGGGCACGACCGGCTCCACGACCGGTTCTTTTATCGGAAATCCGGCGGGGGCTGGGGGATCTCACGGCTCTCGCCCTGAACCGGTCGCTTTTGGATGACTGACGGGCCCGCCCACCATTTCCCACGCGCCATGGTTGAAGGGATCCGGTTTCTTTTCCCTCTCCTTGTTGCGGCATCCGCCGCTTCGGCCGCCGTTTCAGAGCTTCGCACGGAGTTCCTTGAAACCCCCGTGGGCCTTCACACAACCGCGCCCCGTTTCTCCTGGAAAATGGACGACGACCGGACCGGGGCGGCGCAGGCGAGATATCAAATTCTTGTCTCGTCCTCCCGCGCAAATCTGGATCGTGACCTGGGTGACTTGTGGGACAGCGGACCCGTTGATTCCAGCGAATCCCACCTGGTTTCTTACGGAGGAAGCCCCTTGGTTTCGCGCCGGATCGGATGGTGGAAAGTTCGAATCCGCGATGAACGGGGCGAACTCTCCCCATGGTCAAAGCCCGCAAGTTTTGAACTGGGGCTGTTGAGTGCGGAGGACTGGAAGGCCAAGTGGATCGGATCCGAGCTTTCCCCCATCAACAACAGCATTACCGAACGCTGGCTCCGCCATCTCCTGCGGGAGGACTGGACGGAAGCCCATCGCGGGCGGATTCCTGATCTCTACCGGGAACTGGAGCCAACACCCCGGTTCCGGAGATCCTTCCCACTGGATCAGGATGTGGTGTCCGCCCGGCTCTACATCAGCGGGCTCGGATGTTACACCGCCCGATTGAACGGAAAACGCGTCGGGGACTACGTGATGGCTCCCGCGCAAACCGATTACGACCGCCGCATTTTCTATGATATTTTCGATGTCACGTCTCTGCTCCGGCGCGGGGAGAATACTCTCGCCGTGGAACTCGGGGATGGCTGGTATCACCAGCACGTTCCAAAAATCGGATTCGAAGAATATGGGAAGCCGGTGTTGAGAGCCCAGCTTGAGATCACAACAGCGGAAGGCCGCCGGGAGGTGATTGCGACCGGAGACGGCAAGTGGAAAACCGCTCCCGGACCGACGCTCAAGAACGACCTCCACACTGGCGAGGTGTATGACGCCCGCCTCGAACAAACCGGCTGGGATGTGCCCGGATTTGATGACAGCAGGTGGGCCTTGGCCGGAACGGTTGATCCGCTCCTGCCCAAGGGACTTGGCACTCCCTCGGGCGAAACTCCTGTCATGATCGCGCAACTGCTCCAACCCGAGCGTCGCAGCCGCACGATCCGGCCGGTGCGGCTCACCCACCCCAAAAATGGTGTCTGGGTTTTCCATTTCGCAGAGCGCATCTCGGGAAGGCTGCTCCTGCGCGTGAATGATCTTCCGGCAGGCACTCCGCTTGTCCTGAGGGTTGGCGAGACGCTTCGGGAGGAAAAATGCGGAAAGTCCGACGCCGCAATCGCCTGGTATGATGAGCTCGAAGGAACCAGGGTGGATGAGAAGGGCCGGAGGACGGGGGATTTCGACGGTCTCCCGGCAAGCCCGCAGGCCGCCCACATCTGGACCCGCCCCGATGCCCGCGGACAGGAGTTCCAGGCACATGTGATTCCAACCAGCCTTTATGTGACGCGGGGAGGCGGGCTCGAAACCTGGGAGAACGAATACAGCCACCAATCGTTCCAATTCGTCGAACTCATCGGATATCCGGAAGGGCGCGAGCCAGCGCTGGATACCGTCCAGGCGGTCGTCGTCCACACCGATGCACCCAGGGCCGGGAGCTTTTCCGCGTCGGACAACTTGCTCAACACCTTCGACGAAATGTTCCGCCGCACCTTCCTTTCCTGCTTCCACGGAACGCTCGGAGACAACCCCGGATGCGAGCGCAGCCCTTGGTTCGGTGACAACGTCACAGGACTTGATGGGGCCTACTATCACGCCGACATGATTTGTTACCTGCGCAAGTGGATTGGTGATATCCAGACGACCATGGGAATCCGCGGGCAGATGTGGCAGACCGCTCCCGGAAAACGCAGTGACGGCGGACGCACACCACCTGCCTGGGCGGTCCCTTGCATCCTCCTGCCGTGGCACGCGTGGATCTACTACGGCGACGAGGAAATCCTGAAGGATCACTATTCCTTCATGCGCCAGTGCGCGGATTTTTATGTCGCCAAGCTCGATGGCAAGCACATCTGGCGCGGTTTTGGATACGGAGACTGGGGAGACGTCAATACCGCGATGATTGATAAAAAGGACGGGCAGTTTCCCCGCGGCAACACCTCGGGCAACAACATGCCGCTCAATTCCAAAGTGGCCTTTACTGAGACGGCGGCCCTGTACGACGGGGTGAACAAACTGTCCGCGATCGCCGCGCATCTCGGCCGTTCGGAGGATGCGGAACACTATCGCGATATGGCCGGTGCCATGCGGGAGGGGCTGAATTCCCCCGAGTTCTATGATGCTACGAAAAAAACCTACGGCTCGCAGGCGGCCAACGCTCTCGCCGTCCAATTCGGGTTCGCCCCGGCGGATGATGTGCCCGCGATTCTGGACTGGATCCACGAGGACATCGGGCGACAAGGGGGGCATTTCACTGTTGGCTCCTACACCTTGCCGTATCTTCTGCGGGCGCTCTCGGATCACGGACGAATCGAGGACGCATGGACGGTGATGACTTCGCCCGGGTATCCCGGATTCCGTCACATGGTTGATACCGGATCGAGCACGGTCTGGGCGATGTGGGATGGGAATACCCGCTCTCCGGACAAGCATGCCACAGTCCGCTGCAACCAGCATCCCTATGCCGATTCCGGCTCCCTGTGGCTGTATCACGGACTGGGTGGGATCAAGTGTGATCCCGCGTCTCCTGGCCGTCGGCAGTTGATTCTAAGACCCGGCGTCCCGGCCGCGATCGAGTCCGTCTCAGCAGAAACCGCGACTCCCTACGGCAGGGTGGTCAGCGCATGGAAACGCTCTCCCGAACAGTTCGCTTGGAGAGTCAAAGTGCCCCCGAACAGCACCGCCACCGCGCACGTGCCGCTGGTCTTCGGTGAAAAATCCGTCGTCCGATGCGGCGCGGGCATCGTTTTGAGCCAGGGGAAACCGGCCACAAAGGTCCCTGGTGCTTCGTTTCAAGAAATCCGCGGAGGAGAGGCAGTCTTCGAACTCAAATCCGGAGACTACCGGTGGGATGTGAGCAAGGAATAGCGGCTTACCAATTGGCTCCCGGCTTTTCAAATCGGGAGAGCGCCTCGCCGGCCAGGAAGAGAGATCCTGTGATAAGGATCCTCCCGCATCTGCCCGCTTCAAGAGCATCTTGCAGGGAGGAAAAAACTTTCGATGGAATTTCCGTCAATGCTGCGAACGTCCGGGGATCGGCACTGCGCGGACTTCCGACCGGGACGAAGAAAAAGGATCCGGCGATTGGGGCGAGCCGCTTGAGCATTTCCGCGTAGTCCTTGTCATCGAGTGCGCCGAAAATGACGGTTGCCTTTTCGTTGCCGAATTGTTCGAGCCACGTCTGCACCAGCGTTTGCGCGGCGTGGGGATTGTGGGCGCCGTCCACGACAATTCTTTCCGAGACCCGCTGGAACCGGGCCGGCCAGACGACGTTCCGGAGGCCGTCCTCCACCGCCTGCGCGCCGAACTGGAACGGGGAAGCTTCAATGGCGGCGACCGCCACCGCTGCATTCCATTTTTGATGGGTGCCCGCAAGGCCGATCTCCCCTTCATAGGGCTGAGCCACAAAGGTCAGACGGCTACCGCGCGCGGCGGCCTTTTCCCGCAGCACGTCTGCCGCTTCCGGGGATTGAGGGGCCGAGACCACCGGGATTCCGGCTTTGATGATCCCGGCTTTTTCTCCGGCGATTTCCGCGATCGTATTTCCCAGCCACTGTGAGTGGTCCATCGCGATCGGGGTGATGACAGACACGACCGGGGTGACGGTGTTGGTGGCATCGAGGTGGCCGCCCATGCCCGTCTCGAGAATCACCACATCGCATCTTTCCCGCGCGAAGTAACCAAGGGCAAGCGCCGTGGTGAGTTCAAAATAGGTCGGCGAGTGGTCCCAGTCTTTGCAGAAGTTGTGGAGTTCTTTCAGCTCCTCCGCCACGGGCTTCTGCGGGATCATTTCTCCATCCACCCGGATCCGCTCTCGGAAGTCGGAGAGGTGCGGGGACGTGTAAAGCCCGGAGCGGAGTCCGGCTGAGCGCAAGATGGAGTCCATCATCGCGCAGACCGAACCCTTGCCGTTGGTTCCTGCGACATGGATGGCCCGGAGCATTTGCTCCGGGTGGCCCAGGTGCGCGAGGAGCCGCCGGGTGTTTTCGAGGCCGAGCTTGATGCCGAAGAACTGCGTGCTATTGAGCCACGTCAGCGACTCGTCGAACGTCACTTCTTCGAAAAGTAACCGAGCATGTCGCCCAGCGTGGCGCGCAGCTTCGACCGGTGGACGATGATGTCGATGAGGCCGCGCTTTTCGAGAAATTCGGCGGTTTGAAAATCCGCCGGGAGCGTCTGGTGGGTGGTCTCGCGGATGACGCGCGGTCCGGCGAACCCGATCATGCTGCCGGGCTCGGCGATGATGATGTCGCCGAGGGACGCGTAGCTGGCCATGACTCCGGCCGTCGTGGGGTTGGTGAGCACCGAGATGTAGGCGAGGTTCTCCTGGGCATGGAGGGCGAGCGCCCCGCTGGTCTTGGCCATCTGCATGAGGCTGAGCATGCCCTCATACATCCGGGCTCCGCCCGAGGCGCAGACCAGAATGACCGGCATTTTGCGCTTGGTGGAAAGCTCGATGATGCGGGTGACCTTTTCCCCCACGACCGACCCCATCGTCGCGGCGAGGAAGTTGAAATCCATGACGCCGATCCCGAGCGGGTGGCCGTTGATCGTCGCGGTGCCGGTCAGGATGGCGTCCACCAGCCCGGTCTTTTCCTTGTAGCTTTTGAGGCGGTCGGCGTAAGTGGCGACGCCCTTGAATTCGAGCGAGTCCACGGAAGTGAGTGTGGCGTCGATCTCCCGGAAGCTGTCCGGGTCCACGAGGCTGGCGATGCGCTCGCGCGAGCCGAGCGTGAAGTGGTGTCCGCACTTCTGGCAGACGTGGAGGTTTTCCTCGAGCGCGAGGTTGTGGATGACCTCGCCGCAGGACGGGCATTTCGTCCACAGACCTTCGGGCATCTCGCGGGTCTTGGCCGCACGCGGCCGGAGAATGGGTTTTTTGAAAATGGCCATAGTGGTTTCTTTCTAGCCGCGCGCCGCGGTGAGGGCGCGCACGGACCGCGCGCCGGCTTCCAGAAGCGCCGAAGCGCAGGCATCCAAGGTTGATCCCGTGGTCAGCACATCGTCCACCAGCAGGAGGTTCATATTCGTCACGTCCGCATTCTTGCGCAGAATGAACGCATCCCGCAAGTTTTGCCTTCGGTGTTTCCGATCGAGCTTCGTCTGGGTTGTGGTGTAGCGTCGGCGGGTCAGGGCCGGGAAAACCCGGATTTTGGCGAGCCGGGCGAGTTCTTCCGCGAGAAGTTCGGATTGATTGAACTCCCGTTCCCGCTGCCTGCGCGGGTGGAGGGGGACCGGCACGAGGGCGTCTGCGGACCACGACTCCAGCCTCGGATCCGAGAATCCTTCGTGCATCCAGGAAGCCAGCGTCCGGCCGAGCCACAATTCGCGGCCGTATTTCAGCCGGTGGATCAGATCCCGGACGACGCCGCGGCTGCGGACCACCGCCACGGCGCATTCGAAGGAAAATGCCTCGCCGAGGCAGTTCGGGCAGGTGAAGGCCGGGGTGATGCCGTCGTAGGGTTGCGAGCAGGCATCGCAACGTGGTGGCCGGATGCGCTCGATGCCTTCATCGCAAGCCCGGCACAGGTGGGAGTTTTCGGGCACGGAGCATCCGCATCCCGCGCAGTGGGCGGGAAAGAACAGAGAGCCCAGCGGCTCAAGAACGGCGGAAAGAACCCCTGGCATGGCGGATGTAGAGGGCCGTGAGAACCCCGGAAAGGAGGAGGATGGCGGTCGGAACGAGCCCAGTCGGCACCGCTCCGCTCACCACGTTCGGGCCAATCCAAGGAAGCAGCGCGTCCGCGGGCTTGACCTGGAATTTCGCGATCATTTGGAGCCCCTGCTGCCCGGCAATCCATCCGGCATGGATGCCGATCGGAAGGAAGAGCGAGCGCGTTCTGAGGGCCGCAAAAGCCAGAATCAACCCCGCAAGCAGGAGCGACAAAATTCCCCAGCCGAGGATTGGCCAAGGGGGAGCGCTCGAGAACGCCTGTGGAAGCTGGGCAAATCCGCTGAACCAATCGACCGGGATGGCAACCTCCGGCTTGGCGACCCGGAGGAAGTGGACGATGGCAAACACAGCCGACGAGACGAGTGCCGCAGCCGGAGGTTTCATCGCCCGAAGGCACAACCCGAGAAGGACGCCCCGGAAAAGAAACTCCTCAAGCACCGCGACTGCCGGTGCGGTGGCCAGGATCCGGAAAACCCCGGAAAAGGCGATTTCTTTTTTCAGCCGGTAGATTTCAAAGTTCAGGCATCCGGCGGAGAGCAGCAGGACCGGAATGATGGCGACCGCAATTCCGGCTGCCAGGTCGCGCCAGCGCAGGGGGTTCTGCTCGATGCCGAGTTCCCCGGAACTCCGGATCCCGATCCACCGGAACGCGGGCCAGAGCATGACGAGTGCAGCAATCTGCAGGCTGCGGCTGAAATACCTGTGAAACGGAAAACCCTTCAGAAAGGGAATGACCCCGTTGTCCGCCAGAGCGCTTCCGGCCCAATACAGGGGAGGGGACACCAGGCAGGCGATCAGGATCACCGCGGAAAAATACGCCAGCAGCCGCAGGAGGACGGAATTCGGTTTCACTTAAGGAACGTATGCGCAAAATTTCTGTGCGATGCGAGACGTTTGGCGGAAGCCCGGGAAAACGGTTTTCGAGTTTTACAGCATCAGGCGGCTCTGGAGAGGAAACCAAAATTTCTGTCGCACGGGTGAACTTTTTGCCCGATATTTCCACGTAGATGGATGGAGGGGATTTTCTCCCCCTGCTTTTTCATGAACTCAGCCATCGACCGCTCCCCAACCGATCTGGAAGAACTCTTCCACAGATGTGAGGGGGATTTGATGAGGTATTTTTCCCGTCGGCACGAAGGGGATGGGGTTGCCGGGGATCTTGTTCAGGAGACGTTTGCGCAATTTGCACGGGCTATTCAGGAGAAACAGCAGTTGAAATGCGCGAGGGGATATCTTTTTGGTATTGCCCGCCACCTGAGTCAGGGGGTGTGGACGCGGAGGAAGAGCGAGCCGCTGCCGCTGGATGAGGAATCCTCTGCCGTTGCCGTTCCAGAACCCGACGACCGGATCGGGGCTGCGAGGGAGACTATCGCCTCTCTCCCGTCTCTCCAGCGCGAGATTCTGGATCTGAGGTTCGCTCAGGATCTTTCTTATGCCGAGATTGCCGAAGTGCTGGGGATCCCCGTTGGCACGGTCCGCTCGCGGCTCCACAATGCCATCGCCCAACTCCGGCTCCGTTTGGAATCCGATATCCTCCATTTCCCATCATGAAATCGCTACAATCCCTGATCATTGACCGGCATTTCGGAGAACTCTCTCCCGAAGATGCGAAATCCCTGGAAGCCCGGCTTGCCGCAGAGCCGGCGGCTCAGGCCGAAGCCGAAAAGATTTTTGCAACGCTTGCCACGGTCCGCCGGACTGTGCTTGCGCATCCGGAACTCGTGCATGCGCCGGAGCAGGCACTCATAAGACAGCGCTCTTCGGCTCATGGCAACTGGATCGCTCTCGCTGCGGCTGCCGTCTTACTGGTCGCACTGAGCGGAACGGTGGGATTTTGGGCAGGACAGGCCTCGCCATCCACCGAGCCCGTCCAAGCCGCTGCCCCGGTCAAGAAGGGCCCGTGGACACGCTACCGGATCGCGTCGAATCCCGGTGCCGCAGGGTTTCAAATCGTCCGTCTCGAAAATCAAAATGCCAACTAATCCCATGAAAAAGCTTATTCCATTGTTCGCCCTGTTCCTGAGCGGCTGCCTTCCTGAAGATCGCTTCTGGTGGTCACCCGACGGACAGGAGGCCGCGGTGCTGTCGGAAGGTGCTTTGTATCTGGTCAAGCCGGATGGTGGATTAGGAAACCCGGTTCAGGGCGGAGCCACGGACAAAACTGTGACTCCAACAGCGCTGAGTTGGCTGCCGGACGGAAGCGGATTCGTTCTGTGCCGGGAACGCAAGATCGCTTCGTGGGATGAAGTCACCAAGCTGATCACGCCCGCCGAGGCTTCCAGGGTGGAATTGTTGGCTCATGCTTTGCCGGCTCTGCTCGAAGGTGCCGAGAAGATGGCCGCTCAGCCGGCCGACGCCGAAACCCTGCTGACGTCTGTTGTTTCCGGCGACGGCGATATTCTCACCGCTTTGCTCCTCGCCTACCAGAGGAACAAGGCAGCGGTCGGAGCATTGCTTCAGAAGCTTCCGAAAGGTGCGGAACTGGTGGACAGCCTGAACGGCGACGACTCCAGTTTCACAATCTATGAAATTTGTCTGGTCCGCATCCAAGCGGGGCGGGAACACGGCGACCCAATTTCGCTGGCCCGCAGCCTGTATGCCATGTCGCAGCCGAACGTATCCCCAAAAAACGGGGTCGTCGCCTGGCTCCAAACAGGAAACAAGAACTCATCGGTCGAAGTCAGCACGCTGGATGGAAAGGAACGCCTGACGGTTTGCAAATCCGCCAGGGCGACGTTTGATTGGTCGCCGGATGGACGCTCGCTGGTCTTTGCCGCGCCGGTGGGCGGGAATGGCGATTCGCTTGCGAAATTACAAAAATCGACCGTGATTCAGGAATCCGGCGCCCTGGTGAAGTCCGATTCGGAGAATCCGGACGGTCTTCCGGCACCTGTCGAAATGGGCATGGCGATTCTCTTGGATCCTCCACGACTGGAAGTGCTGCCGGATGGACGGGTTCTTTTCTCGAGCCTTCCTGCGACTCTGCCGTCCGCAGGTTCCGGTCCGGAAATCAGCCCCAAGTTGTATATTCTTTCCGCGGCCGGCAGTAGAATTGATCCTGTTCCAACCGCCTCCGGCGCCCTTCCGACAAACCTGAGCTTCTTCACCGTGTCGCCGGATGGCAAGCTAGCTGCGGTGGTTGAGAGTGGAAACGACGCGGTCGCGGTCGTCGATCTGACCACAGGGGTCGTCGATCTTATTTCTCCGTCACACACCGACTGGCAGTGCCGGACGATGCCCGCATGGCGGTCATCCACCGAACTGACTTTTGCCGCTCTTGGAAAATCGGGATACCCGGAATGGATGCTCTGGAGCAAGGCCGGTGGCGTCCGCTCGATAAGTGGAAAATGGGCTGCGGCCGCCACATCCGGCTGGCTGGAAAAACAGCAGCAGGAAACCACGGCGAAACCGGCATCGAAGTGAAGGTCGGATTCGTCCGACGAGGCGTGCTCTGGCGCGCGAGTGCGCGTGGCTAATCCTCTGATTTTCCGACCGGGAGGGAGCGCTGGCATTTCTGGCGATAGCTCAAAGGGGTCATATTCGTGGCTGCGCGGAAGCGGCGGTGAAACAGAGACATGTTGGCAAACCCCGATTCCAGCGCCACGTCGAGAACGGAGAGATCTGTTCTTTCGAGCAGGCGGCGGGAGTGCTCGATACGGATCCTCGTAACGAGTTCGGTCGGCGTCAGGCCGGTGTGCTGCCGGCAGGCCCGGGCCACATGCTCGCGGGATCTGCCGGCCAGCCGGAAGAATGTTTCGAGTCCAACGACGCGATCATTCGTCCGCATTCCGGTGATGGCGCGGACCAACCACTCCGGCCCACCCGCGCCAACCTGGATGGGAGTGGCCTGCCTGTGGATCTCGTGGACTAGAGCGCTCAGGAACCTGTCACCCGCCAGAGGGGCGATGGGAGAGCCGGCGAGTTCGCGGGCGATGACTCCCAGCGTCGAAAGCTGATCGGTGGAAAGGCTGAAGCGCGCGGGATGGGAGCCAGGCGACCAGGGTGTTTTCTGCAGTCCATAGCTGGCCCAACGCTGCTGGAAGGCCGCCGCCGTCTTTGCGGGAAGGGCGAAGTTGGCAATGACAAATGGCTCGCCGCCCGGGTTGCAGCGGAAGCCATGGCGGTCCGCGGCGCGCAGGAAAACCATCGAGCCTCTCGGAACGGATTCGATCCGGCCGTTCAGCTCATGCACTCCATTGCCGTCCTCAATCCAGAACACTTCGCAAAAATCATGTGTGTGCGGGGAAATCGTCGTGCGCGGACGGCATTTCACTCTGGCAAAATGCCAGAAATCGCCGGACAGCGCAAAGTCATTCCATCGCAGGGTTCTCATAAAGAATGTCATTATCATACATAATTTTGTCACAGGTCGTCCACGACATTCGAATCCCGATGCATTAGATTTTTCTCCAATGAACACTCATTCCCCGCTGCAAGGCCGCATCTCACAGGAACAGGTTGAACACTTCACCCGCGAAGGCTACGTCGTGCCGTCCCTCCCGGTTTTTCCGGAGGAAAAGTATGAGAAGCTGAAGAAGCATTTTGAAAACAAGCTGGCGGCGCTGCCCCCGGATCAACGGCCCGAAGGGATGGACGTGCCGCACTTCACCGATCCTGCCTTGTTCGAATGGCTCCTCGCCGATGAGATTCTGGATCTCGTCGAACCGATCATCGGGCCGGACATCGCGCTGTTTTCGAGCCACTTCATCTGCAAGCCCAAGGGCAATGGGAAGCGGGTGCCCTGGCACGAGGATTCCGCCTACTGGAAAACGATGCTGCCCACCTCGATGGAGGTGGTGACCGTCTGGTTCGCGATCGATCCCTCCCGGCGCGAGAACGGATGCATGCAGGTCATCCCGCGCACCCACAACACCGGCAAGAAAGGTTTTTCCGACTACGATCCGACGGATACCACGAAAAACATTTTTCCGACCGAAGTCACCAAGACCCAGCGCGACGAGTCGAAGGCGGTCGCCATCGAACTCGAGCCCAACCACTCCAGCCTGCACGACGCCCGGATCATCCACGGCAGCGAGCCGAATGTCAGCGACCTGCGCCGCTGCGGGTATACCATGCGCTTCATGTCGAGCGCGACGCGCCTGTCGGAGGCGGCCGGCGAATACCACCGCATCTATCTCGCCCGGGGCCGCGATCTGGCCAATCAGCCCTACGGCGATCCGACCAAGGTTTATGCCAATGTTTTGAGCACCCGCGCCATCCTGGGCAAAAACGGACACTAATCCGTGAAAATCATTCTCGCAAAAGCCAAGTGGGAGAGATGGGATCAGCCGCTGCTTCCATTTCTGGAGGATGCCGCCGGCGCAGGGTTTTCGGCCACGGAAATTTACATCCCGGCAATGGCCGAGTCGCCGGAGGAATGTGCGCGGTTTCACCGGCTGGCGGGGCTCGGCCTCGTGGCTCAGATCATCACCGAGGGGCAGGATGTTTCGGACCACATCCGGTGTTTCGAGGAGCGGTTTCTCAAGGCTCTCGACTGCGGGCCTCTGGTGGTCAACTCGCATTCGGGAAGGGACATCTGGTCCCTCGACGACAACCTGCGCCTCTTCGACAAAACTCTTGAATTGGAAGCCAGGCACGGGGTTCCGATCTGCCACGAGACCCACCGCTCGCGCGCGCTGTTCTGCGCTCCCGCGGCGCGGGCGATCCTGGCCGCACGGCCGGAACTGAAGCTCACCGCCGACTTTTCCCACTGGCTCTGCGTGCATGAGTCGGACCTCTCCGACCAGCAGGAATCGGTAGCGGCCGCGATCTCCTCCGCATGTCACATCCACGCGCGCGTCGGTCACAGCCAGGGACCGGAAGTTGCCGACCCGCGAGTTCCGGAATGGCGGCAGTGGCTCGATCTCTCCCTCGGATTCTGGCGCAGAATCGCGGAAGCCCGCCGCGCGGGCGGGGCCGCTTTCCTGACGATCACGCCCGAATTCGGCCCTCCTCCCTACATGCCCACGCATCCCGCCACGGGCGAGCCCCTCGCCGACCCGTGGGAGTTGAACTGCTGGATGGCGGGCTTTTTGCGCCGCGAGCTGATTTCCGGGCACCCCGATTGATATGATGACATCCAAAGAACGCATGATGCGCGCCCTGCGGCGCGAGAAACCCGACCGCCTCCCGATCACGATCCACCAGTGGCAGCCGTATCATCTTCAGACATACATGGACGGCAGAGACCAGCTCGAAGCGTTCCTTCACGTCGGCCTCGACGCGGCTGTGACTCCGTGGGTCATGAGCAATGTCGAGGATTCCCCGGAATGGAAGGTGACTTCCGAGGTCCGGCCGCCGGACGAACGGGGAGCGGTCGAAACCCGGTTCACGATTGAAACCCCGTCGGGAACGCTGCGCTACAGCACCTGCCAGGATGAGATCACCGGTTATGTGACCGAGCATGTCGCCAAGTCCCTCGATGAGGCCGAGCTCTTTTTGCGTCATTACCCCGGCATGGTTCTCGACCGGGATGCGCTTTCCGAGTGGTATGATCGCACCGGGGATCATGGGATTGTTCGCGGCTTTGTGTCGATGATCGGCCAGCCGGGAGTCTGGCAGGACTTCGTCGAGATGATCGGCACCCAGGACGCCATCTATCTGGCGATGGACGAACCGGAACGCGTCCACTCGATCCTCGGCCGGATCGCCGACTTCAAGGTGGCATTCGTTCACGAGCAAATGCGCGGAGCGAAATACGATCTCATCGAGCATGGAGGGGGAGCCGCGAGCTCGACGGTCATCAGCCCGGCGATGTTCGAGGAATTCTGCGCGCCCTACGACCGGCGGGTCATCGACGCCCTGCACGAATGCGGGTTCCCGGTCGTCTATCACACCTGCGGGGGCATGATGGCGATCCTCGACAAGATTCCCCTGAACGGGTGCGACGCCAGCGAGACCCTGAGCCCTCCAGGCGTTGGCGGCGATATCCGGCTCGATGACCGCGCCACCGTGAAAAATGTTCTTGGAGCAAAAGTCGGGCTCGTCGGCGGTCTCGACCAGTCGAACGTGCTAGAAAAAGGAACCCCTCAGCAGGTGCGAGACGAGATCCATGCGCTCTTTGAAGGCTTCGGCAAGGATGGAGGATACCTGTGTTCAGCCAGCGACCATTTCTTCCACGCGCCCGTCGAAAACCTCAAGGCCATGGCGCTCGCCGCGAAAGACTGCCGCTACCTGTGAAGCTCATCCAAAGGATTCTATTTCTCATTTATCTGCGACCGCAGGCAGACAGAGCGGAAGGCTCTTCGTTTGAGGTTGAAAACAGCGTTTAACCACAGGATCGAAGATGGGCTGCCAGAGGCGGTCCGCAAGGTGGCTGAGCCACAGGCAAGGAGTAAAACAAATGGGGTGCGACTAAATGCGGGTGCGGGTGCATGGAAAATATGTGAGGAGAATACTCTTCCCCTTCAAGTCCCTTCTCTGTTTTCTCCGTAAACCCAGTTTCCGCTGTGATGATCCGGACAAAAATGAAGACTGCTTCCGCGATTCTTCAAGGACGGTAAAATGAACAAAAGCTACAATTTGGTCCCCCTTGTGTTGGCCAGCTTTTGCGTGCCTGCGCTGTTTTTGTTCGGCGGGTGCAAAAAGGGAGAGGAGGTTTCCGGGTGGGTCGGCGCCCACCGGATCAACCTGCGGGCGCATCCGGTGCCCGCCTCGGCGGTATTCGAGATTGCTCCCGGCCCTGCGGAGTTCGTTGCTGTCACCGAACTCTATCCTGAGAGCGCAAAGCCGGTTTCGTTCCATTACCTCGTCACAGGTCCGGGTTTTGACCCTTTTGAGCGGCGCTATTCCGGGCTGGGGTTCGGGCCGGTCACCTATTTTTTGCCTGTCAGCCGGAAGCCGGCCGGTCCGGTTACTGTGACCAACCTTGGAGGTGAGGGGTCTGTGCCGCGCATTCTCGGCGTGCGCGCGGTGACCCGCAGCGAGATCGAGCGGATCCAAGGCGGGGACCGCTTTACGCTCATGGGGCTTGTGCTTGAGGAACAGCCGGGAATGAGCGGGGATGAGCAAGCCCGGCGGATCTCCGAGCGGCTCGTCGCCGACCCGAAGCGGAACTTCGACCGCGCGCTCGCCTATATGGTTTACTATGCCCTCGACGATCCCGCCACCCTGCGCAAGAACCTTGAGGCGATCCGGCAGAGATCGCTTCAAACCGGCCTGCCTGTCTTGCTCGGCATGGTCTCCTGGTGGGGAGGAACCCCGAAAATCATCCCGGACGGTCTGGGCGGGAAATTCGGCGATCTCAAATATCAGCAGATTTGCTACACTCCGGACCGCGTTCATCCTGAGAACGAAGACCTTCGGAAGCTGTTGGGGGACCGATACAACCCCCACTACTGTCTCTCGACACCAAACGTCTGGTCGGACACCCCCTGGCTGACGATGAACAGCCCGCAGTTGAACGCCTACCGCGCCAAGCGGTTGGACCAGGCGGTTGGCATGCTGCTCGAAATCAGCGGAGGTGACACCTCGTGGATCGCGGGAATCTATCTGGAGAACGAGGCCCGCTACTGGGACACACAAGCCACCGAAGGAACAAAATTCCACGGCGAAGAGCGCTGGGCGGATTTCAACCCGTGTGCGATCGCCACCGCGGCCGGTGAGGGAGTGAATCTCGACCCCAGCGACGGCCTGTCGCTGGAGGAACTTTCCTGGCTGCACCGGAATGTCGGCCGTTATTTTCAGGAGACGGTTGATGCGTTCCGCCGGTCCCTGAAGCCCCGCGGCCTGCTTGATCGGATTCCCATCTACACCCACTCGTTCCAACCTCCGGGGCTTTTTCCTGGCGTGGACATCAACCAATCTCCCTCGGATTGGGCGCTGGCAATCGGGGCGCGCACCGGCATCGAGGGATTCATCACCCAGCCATCGGACTTTGATCGCGTTCGCGAATGGGGTCCGTGGTGCAATTTGAACCGCGAGGAGAACGACGGAAGGCCGAGCGAAACCCATCTCTGGGATCTGAGGACTGCCTACGCCATGGGCTCGGAACTATTCAACAGCTACAACTGGGCGGCGATTCCTCCTCCAAATGACGACACCTACTTCCGCTATGCGCGGGAATTCGTAGCGGGACTGCCGTCGGTCACGCTCCCGCCGGTCCGTGTCAAGCGCATGGCTGCGGACAAAATCGTCTTCTCGCCGCCCGGCGGACTGCAGGCTTTCACCCGCATCGCCGTTCCGGTGAATTCCAGCTGCGCCGCCGAGGGCGCGACGGTCGCCCTGGCCATTGAAGGCAGCCCGCATCGAACATGGTTTTCGCAACGGCAGCCGCTCCCGGCTGATGGACGGCATCCGCTGACGTTTGTTTTCCCGGTGCCGGCCGAGGTGAAGGACACCGCTATCGGGACCCTGCGCCTGCGCACCTATGATGCGGGCGGGGCCGAAGTACGCGATGTTGCCGCCTTTGCCGACGACGCAGCGAAGGAATTGCGCCTCGGATTCGATCTCGAACAATTCCGTGCCCTGAGCCGACTGGTCATCCAATGGCGGCAGGGCGCCCCCCGCTGACCGGCTGCAACCGCAACAATCCATGAACATCTATCAAATCAAAATATCCACCGGCATTTTTGGCCTCGCATTTTCGACCGCCGCAATTTTTGCCGCATCACCCGTCTGGACGGGGGGCGGTGACAATGCCAACTGGAGCACGGCGGCCAACTGGGATTCCGGCGTCGCCCCCGTGCCCGGTGATCCTGTGGAGAAGATGATCCCCACGGAGGACAGTCTGACGTTTGGTGGCACCAGGCAGTTGTCGACCCACAACGATCTGGAGTTCGGGTATTTCGCCGGCATCACGTTCCTTGCGGGAGGCTTCACCCTCGATGGCACCGCTCCCGGTTTAACCGGCAACATCGAGAGCACCGGCGACAATACCATCAATCCTGGTCTCGTTCTTGGGGGCCAGGGCCTCCGGCAGATCGGCAGTGCGGAGGGCGGGACGCTGACCATCAATGGCTCGCTGAATTTCCAGGGGGCGTCCCTGCAGGACAACTCTGCTGGCATTGCGGTTTACAATGCGGCATTCACCGGAGGCGGAATCTTCCGCGTCTTTTCCACGGGCTCGGCGGTGCTTGGTGCCGACAACTCGAATTTCGACGGGGCCATCCAGGTGTTCCGCTTTGCCAAGCTGGCCCACCCCAAGGGCCTGGGCGGGCCATTCACGACGGTGACGTTGGATCGCAGCTACGGCAATGCCGCCCTGGAGTTGAACGGGCTGGATATTACCGGTGTGAGCGTGAGCTTCACATCGGCCGAGGTGTCAGACTCTTCCCTCCGCGCCAGACTTCGCAATACAAGCGCCAACGCAGCCACGCTGGATGGCGATGTTGAACTCGTAGTCACCGGCGGGATCGATGGGGACGGCGACATGACTTTGAGCGGCACGATCAGCGGCAACAGAGCCGGGCTGGTCAAGGAAGGCAAAGGAAGCTTGCGGCTCACGGGCGCAAACACATTCACGGGCGGCCTCCAGGTGGATGGCGGAACGGTTTTGGCCAACAACACCGGCGGGTCGGCTGCCGGCGGAGGACCAGTTACCGTGGCTGCCGGCGCGACATTCGGCGGGACCGGGTCGGTTGCGGGAAACCTGATTCTGAACGGCGGATCGATCGCTCCCGGCGATGGAAAGATCGGAACCCTGACCGTGGGCGGCAATGCGACTTGGAATGGAGGCGGACCCTGGCAGTTTGAGCTGGGCTCGGGCGGAGCTTCCGACAAGCTTATGGTCTCAGGGAATTTGATCAAGGGAACCGGCAGCGGGTTTGTGTTTGATTTTCTCAACTCCCAAGCGACGGGAAACCATGTTCTTTTGAATTTTGCCAGCAGCACCGGCTTCGCCGCCGGGGACTTCTCGTGCACCAACCTGCCCGCCGGGCGCACCGGAACATTTCAGCTCACCGGCGGGCAGCTGAGCATTGTGGTGAAGTGATTTAAAAACATGGAAAATCCTGTCATGTATCCCGCTGCAACCCCTTCTCCCGAATTCGGCAATCCTCCCGCATCATGCGACGGAGGCGCGCAGGATTTCGTGAGCAAGCACTTCGCCATCGGACTTGCGCCGGATCGCCCGGCGTTCAGCCGGTTCGCCGTGGATTCCTTGGGGCGTGGGAAACTGGACCGGAACCCCATACTCGCGGAAACGGATTTGCCGGCTGTGCCCGGGCTGAAGCTGGAGGGTTTTACTTACACAGCGAACGGGAAGCCGGTCTGGCGCGTCTCCTGCGACGAGAAAACTCTGACGCTGCGCTCGGATCACGCAGAAGGCATCAAGGCGCCGCCGTTCACCCTCACATTCGACCAGAAAGCCAACCATGCCACGCTGCTCGGCCTGATGCAGCCCGGCGAACGGCGCATGGCATTGCCGTGCGTGCTGCACCTGCCTGACATGGGATCGGTGCGGATCACCTGCAACGTCCCGGGCGCGAAGCTCGATTACGACGCGCGGCGGTGGAAGGTTCCCGCACTGTTCGTGAGCGTCGCCTTTCCCGCGGCAACGCCCGCGCACCCCCGCATTGAATACCGCCTGGACGTCACCGCGATTCACCCGCACCTGCCCGGCATCGAAGCCAACCCGCTCTACGACGGGTTCCGCCGGGATTTCCTGAACATGTTCCAGGTGAATCCGCGCACGCAGATGCTCGCCAACAACGCCTCCAGCGACGCCTGCGCATTCACGCTTTTCGAATACTCCTGCATCGCGCGGCACGCGCCGCCGCTGGCCGAAGGGCTGACCTGCCTCGATCTCGTGCGCATGACGCTGAACCGCTACCTGTCGGGGGCGAAGGGATACGGACAGGTGGGCTATGGGTGCGAGCCGAGCGATGCCGATCTCGTGGTTGCGCCGACCCCGTGGACATCGCTCGATTCCATGCCGTCGCTCGTGATCGCGGCGTGCGACTACGCCGGGACCGACCTCCCGTGGGCGTGGGCGAACTACGACAGGATCGTCGCGTGGGCGGACGAGATGATGGCCGGAGACTGCGATGGAGACGGGCTTCTCGAGTATCCCGCCACCGGAAATTTCGGCGACCGTCCGCTGGCCGAGAAGCGGCCGTCGAACTGGTGGGACACGATCAACTTCGGCCACAAGGATGCCTTCGCTAATGCGCTCGCCTACCATGCATGCCGGATGTTCGCCAACCTGGCGGGGGAGTTGGGCCGCGCCGACGATGCGAGACGCTTTTTAGAAAATGCCGGCAGGCTGCGCGCCGTTTACGCGCCGACGTTTTTCAATCCCGCGACCGGCGTGCTCGCGGGCTGGAAGAGCGCGGACGGCCAGCTGCACGACTACTGGTTCACCTTCGTGCAGGGCGTCGCGATCACCTATGGCCTGCTCGATGACGGGCTTGCCAACGCGGTGATGGACCGTCTGCTGGCGAAGATGCAGGAGGTCGACTATACCAACTTTTCGCTCGGGCTTCCGGGCAACCTTGTGCCGGTTAAGAAGGGCGACTATGCCGATCATGAGGGGCCGGCTGAGATTCACGGCGTGCCGCAGCTCGACGATGGCAGCGACGGGTTCCAGTTTTACGAAAATGGCGGGGCGACCGGCTGCTGGGCATACTACACGATCAAGGCGCTCTTCCAACTGGGCCGGACCGCGGACGCGCGGCAAATCTTCCATCCGATGCTCAAGGGCTATGCAGCGGGGGACTTTCAGGGGTTTGACTCGAGCGGCCTGTCGCGGGACTGGCGCGATTGGCAGGGCGGCGGGCATGGCTACGAGGGGTTGCTTGTGGACAACTACCAGGCCCTGCTCGCGGTGCTCGACGACGTGAAGGCTCAGCCGGAAAACCGCTGACCCTGATCCCCGTTCTGCGCCGCTGCCGCCACGATGACCCCCGATCCGAAAACAGATCCCAAACCCGAGGCGGAAAAACCGCCGGAAGTTTCCTTCGGTCAACGGGTCGCCTTCGGCACGGGTGGCGCCGCCGAGGATGCGATGAACAATTCGGTGAACACCCTTCTCAATCCGGTGTATAACATCAGTCTGGGAGTGAGCCCCGGACTGCTGGGAATCGCCCAGGCGGTTCCCCGGTTTTGGGATGCGTTCTTCGGACCGCTGGTGGGCACGCTTTCGGACAATGCGCGCACACGCTGGGGGCGGAGGAAGCCGTTCATGCTGGTGGGAGGTGCGTTGTCCGCCCTGAGCTTTGCGGCCATCTGGTGGGTGCCCCGCTCCTGGGGGGAGGGGGCCATGTTCGCCTACCTCATGGCTCTCTCGCTGATCTTCTATTCGGCGACGACACTCTTCCAAGTGCCGTGGAGCGCCCTCGGGCTCTCGCTGTCCATGAATATCCAGGAGCGGACGCGCGTGATGACCGCCAAGCAATTTTTCACCATGACCATCGGGTTTGCCCTGCCGTGGTCGTTCTGGCTGATCGAGCGGGATTTCTTCTCCGACCGTCTAGAAGGGGTGCGATGGATTTCGATGGGGATCGGACTTCTGATTCTGACGGCCTGCGCCATCCCCACGATTTTCTGCCGTGAGTCCTACACCGGGGCCATCCAGGCGCAGCCGAAAGTGCCCCTTGTCAGGGGCTTTCTGGCCTCATTCCGGAACCGCCCCTTCGCCCTTCTCACGCTCATGACCGTGAGCATTCTCATGGGGCTGTTTCTGGTGGATACGCTCGGCCTCTACGTGACGATCTACCATGTCTACGGGGGCGACATGCAGGCGGCCTCGGCGATGCAGGGGTGGGTCGGGAGCGCCTACAGGGCCTCGGCACTCGCCTTTCTGCCGGCCATCGGTTTCCTGTCGGCACGCTTTGGAAAAAAGCAGATCCTCTGCGCCGCGATCCTCCTGGCGCTTCTGGGTGCGGCCTCGAAATGGTGGTGCTATTCGCCCGCTCACCCGTGGACATGCGTCATCCCGGTCATTCTGATGGGGCCCGGGCTCACATCGATGTCGGTTCTCACCAACTCCCTGCTGGCCGATGTGTGCGACTACGACGAGTTCCTCACCGGCTGCCGCCGCGAAGCGATGTATTCCGCCGTGTTTTTATGGTGCATCAAGCTCGGTCTCACCGGAGCCTTCATGCTCTCGGGGTTCATCCTCGTCGGCACAGGATTCAACGAGGCGCTGGGCGGCGGGCAGTCCCAGCAGACCCTCCTCTGGATGCGCGGGCTGTTTTCCTTCGTCCCTCCAGCAGCCCTGCTGATCGGACTGATCCTGACCCTGCGGTTCCCGCTCACGGAGACCCGCTCGCGGCAGATTCAGAGTGCTTTGAAAGAGCGCAAGCTCGGATCCTGAACGCACCCGGCCTCCGGGGCAGGATTGATCAGGCCCGGGACGAAAATGATCAAACCATAAACACGAACAAGAAGCCGGCCCCGCAATGCAGGGTGTAAAATATTACCATATAAAAGATAAAAAACATCTTCGTGCTTGTGCCTTCCCGAAGAATCCGGTTTTAATATCTGCATGTCACTTGTTCCCATCCCCTCGCTGATCGAAAAGGCCCGAGCTGAGGGTTACGCTATCGGGTATTTTGAAAGCTGGAATATCGAGTCGCTTGCCGGGGTGATCGATGCGGCGGAGCAGACTTCCTCACCGGTCATCATTGGATTCAACGGCGACTTTTTGAGCCGCCCGGATCGCCGGGCGGCCGAGCGCCTCGCATGGTATGGCGCTCTTGGGAGGGCTGCTGCCGAGAATGCCTCGGTTCCCTGCGGGTTCATCTTCAATGAATGTCCGAGGGACGAATGGGTGATGAAAGCCTGCGATGAGGGATTCAACCTGGTCATGCCGGCTGATCCGGCGGCTTCCTACGAGAGCTATATCCAGCGTGTTTCCTCCATCGTCTCCTACGCCCGGCCGCGCGGTGTGGCAGTGGAGGCGGAGATCGGGGAACTCCCGTGCGGCGAAAGCGGGGAAGTGGTCAACCACGGCGCGCTTCCCACCGACCCCTTCCATGCGGCGGATTTTGCCGCTCGAACCAATGTGGATCTTCTCGCCGTCAGTGTCGGAAATATACACATCATGGTCGCGGGGGAACAGGACCTGGACCTGGAGCGTTTGGAGATGATCCGCAAAGCGACATCCGTGCCCCTGGTTCTGCATGGAGGATCCGGCATCTCCGAGCAGTCACTGAAGCAGGCGATCCGACTTGGCGTCGTCAAGGTGAACTACGGAACCTATCTCAAGCAATGGTATCTCCAGGCGGTCCGCGGTCTGATCTCGAGCGACGGATCGAATCCCCACGAGGTCCTCGGTATCGGAGGTTCGCACGACATCATGGTCGCGGCCAGGCTGGCTGTGCGGGATGCCGTGCTCAGCCGGATCGAGTTGCTCGGGTGCTGCGGAAAGGCGTGAACATGAGCACTCCCATGGAAAGAAAGCCCCGTGTCGGGTGCGCCGGCATCATTGTCGAGGATACCTTCTGCGGGCCGCTTGCCGACCTCCCGCACGAGGGAGCGCTGGTCAGCGTGGATGCCCTGCCCACGCACTCCGGCGGGTGCGCGGCAAACGTCGCCATCGATCTCGTCCGGCAGGGTGTTAGTGTGGAGATTGCCGGTTGTGTGGGCGATGATGCCGCCGCGAAAGGCCTTGAAAAATGCTTTGAGGAAAACGGGATCGGGCACGGACAACTGGTGGTTTCGCAGATGCTGCCGACGAGCCGGACCGTCGTTCTTCTGATCAACGGGCAGGACCGTCGCTACATCCACCTCTTCGGAGCCAACGCCGTGTTTTCCGCATCGGATCTGGATCACGCGTGGGTGGCCTCCCTCGACGTCCTTTACATCGGAGGGCTCTTCGCCCTTCCTGCCATGAAGTGCGACGAACTCGCCGAGGTGTTCGCCTATTGCCGGGCCGAGAATGTGAAAACAGTCCTCGACGTCGTGATTCCCCACAACACCCGGATTTCATCGCTCAAAGAGTATGAGTCCCTGCTGGCGGTGACGGATTATTTTCTTCCGAATGAGGACGAGGCATGCGCGTTGACCAATTGCCGGCGGCCTGAGGATCAACTCGAGGCGCTCCTGGCGCTGGGAGCCGGGACGGTGGTCATTACTCAGGGGGAGAAGGGTGCGGTGGCTGCCCGCGGCAGGGACTGCTGGAAATGCGGCAGCTACAGCATGGACTGCGTGGATCCATCGGGGGCGGGCGACGCGTTCACGAGCGGGGTGATCTCGGGCGTCCTTCGGGAGCGGGACATGCCGTCCCTTCTCCGTTATGCCAGCGCCGTGGGAGCATCGGCCACACGGCGGGTCGGGACCACCGGCGGAATTTTCTCGGCAGAGGAGGCCGACCGGTTTGTCCAGGCGCATCCGCTGCACGTCGAGCACTCCACACTTTGAAAATCTTATGCTGCACGAATTGAAAATGCCCGATCTCGCGACCACCGGCGGCGCGGTGAAAATCCTGCGCTGGATTGCCCAGCCGGGAGCATCGGTTTCCCGGGGGGAGAATGTCCTCGAGGTCGAGACCGACAAGGCCGCGATGGAGGTCGAGAGCACGGCTGCTGGAATCCTCAAGGAGATTATTGTCCAGGAGGGGGAATCCGTGGATGCGGGCACGGTGATCGCCGTGATTCAATCCGGCGGGGAGGGGGGGGATTCAGCTGATACGAAAAAAGCTGCCAAGGATCCTGTCCAAGAGCCCAAGGCCAAAGCCGGCCCCCCTCCGGTGGCTCCTGCAAAATCAACAAAGGGTCTTTTTGCCAGAAACCGCGCGGCTGCCGCCGCCAAAGCGGAGCCTTCCGGACACGACGGAAGCGCAAGGCCTGCTGCTGCCTCCCCGATGCCCGTCAAGCCGGCATTTGCGGCACCGGGCAATCTGCATTCGGTCAGCATCGCCCGGAAAACGGCGGCGCGCAGGCTGCAGCAAAGCAAGCAGACGATTCCCCATTTCTATCTCCAGACATCCGCGAATGCGGAGCCGATGATGGCCCGCCGGTCTGCGGCGCTCCCGGACAAGCTGGCGTGGGATGCATTTTTCGTGAAAGCGATCCACAGCGCCATCGCCCGCTTTGAGCTGATGGCGTGCCGGTGGGAGGATGATCAACTCATCCCGCAGGGAACGGACACCATCGGGGTGGCGGCGGATATCCACGGCGATCTGTTTGTTGTTCCGGTGGAATCGCCCGGGGAGAAAAACATCGAAGACATCTCGCGGGATATCCGCGCCCGCGTCGCCGCGATGCGAGGCGGCGACCCGCTCGCCCGCGTCATGAAGCCCGGCGTCATGACCGTCACAAATCTCGGCGTCTGCAACGTCGAGACATTCACCGCCATCATCAACCCGCCGGAATCCGCGATTCTGGCCGTCGGAAAAATCCGCCCCGTCGTCATCGCGGTGAGCGAGACGGCATTCGCGATCCAGCACCGGGTGAACCTTACCCTCTCCATCGACCATCGCGTGGCCAACGGAAAATACGCGGCGGATTTCCTCGGGGCCATCGTGGAAGAAATTGAAAATCTATGAAAAAATCAAAAGACGTTTCCCCTGACCCGGCATCCTACAGTCGGGATTTTCTTCTGGATCTCTATCGCCGGCTGGTTCTCATCCGGGAGTTCGAGGAGCGCGTGAAGTTCCTTTTTTTGGAAGGGGCCATGCCCGGCACCATCCACCAGTGCCAGGGGCAGGAGGCCACGGCCACGGGAGTCTGCGCCGCGCTGAACCCCGACGATTTCATCACATCGACGTTCCGCGGCCACGGCCATGCGCTCGCGAAGGGGCTTACGGTCCAGGAGATGCTCGACGAGCTTTTCGGGGCCTCCACCGGCTGTTGCAAGGGCAAGGGAGGCTCGATGCACATGGGGAATATGGAAAAGGGGATGATTCCCGCCATCGCCATTGTCGGCGGCGGCATCCCGCTCACCGCCGGCATGGCACTCGCCTTCAAGATGAAAAAGACCTCCCAGGTGGCCGCCTGCTTCTTCGGTGACGGCGCGGTTGCGGAGGGGGCATTTCATGAAGGGGTCAACATGGCGTCGATCTGGAATCTTCCCGCTCTGTTCGTCTGCGAGAACAATCTCTACGGAGCCTCGACCCATATTGGCAAGGTCATGAAAAACACGAAGGTCTCCGATCGCGCTGAGTCCTATGGATTCCGCGGAGAAACCGTGGATGGAAACGATGTTCTGGCCGTCTTTGAAGCCGCGAAGAAGGCGGTGGCAGAATGCCGTGCGGGCAAGGGACCGGTCCTCCTCGAACTCCTCACCTACCGCCGCACCGGCCACTCGCGCCGCGACCCCTGCCATTACCAGCCGAAGGACGAGCGCGAGGCATGGTTCTCCCGGGATCCGATCGACCGCTGCGCCGAAACCCTGCTCACACGCGAAGACATATCCCGCGACGATCTCGAGGCCATCAAATCCGCCGTCGATGCGGAAATTACGGACGCCATCGAGGTCGCCAAACAGGCGCCACAGCCCACCGAAGCCGACCTCCTCACCGACGTCTTCGCCTGAACTCCCCACAATTATGAAGCACCAAGGCATTGCAGAAGCTCTCCGCGACGCGATCGCGGAAGAAATGGAACGCGACGAAACGGTTTTTTGCATCGGCGAGGATATCGCCGTCCCCGGCGGATGGGGCGGCGCGTTCACGGTGACGCTGGGGCTGGAAAACAAATTTCCGGACCGCATGATCGACACGCCGATCGCCGAGCTCGGGTTTTTCGGCGTGGCTGTCGGGGCCGCCATGATGGGGATGCGCCCGATCGCTGACGTCCAATACGGCGATTTCCTTTTTCTCGCCAGCGACCAGATCATTAACAACGCCTCGAAGATGCGCTACATGTCGGGCGGAGCCTGCAAGGTTCCCATGGTCATGCGCGCGCCTGTTGGAGCGACCGGTCGCGGCTCGCAGCATGCCCAAAGCATGGAGCGGTATTTTACCGGAGTGCCGGGGCTCAAGGTCGTGGCCGTCTCAAATGCGTATGACGCCAAGGGCATCCTCAAAGCGGCCGTGAGGGATGACAATCCGGTGATGATCTTCGAGCACAAGCTGCTCTACGGATCCAAAGGAGCGCGGCGCGAACCCGGGGCCGTGGATGCGGGTTCGGAAATTCCCGATGAGGATTACACGGTGCCGCTCGACAAGGCCTGCCTGCACCGCGAAGGGGCCGACGTCACGCTTTTGGGATGGCTCCTGATGCACCACCTCAACATGCAGGCGGCGGACGTCCTCGCCGCGGAGGGGATCTCCGCCGAGGTCATCGACGTGCGCAGCCTCTCTCCGGTGGATTATGTCACGATCGGCGAGTCGATCAAAAAGACCGGCCGCGTTGTCATTGTCGAGGAAGGTCCAAAAACCGGCGGAGTCTGCGCGGAAATCGCCGCAGGGATCATGGAACACTGCTCTGAATACCTCCAGGCCCCGGTCATCCGGATCGCCTCGCCGGATGTTCCGGTCCCGTTTACCCCGGTCCTGGAAAATGCCTACAGGCCGGATGTCGTCCGCATCGTCGCCGGCGCCAGGCAGGCCATGCAATAATCACCCACTCCATAAGCCATGATCACCAAAGACCAATTTGCCAGCTATCAACACGCCTCGCAGGAGCTGTTCCAAAAGGCCGGTATCTTCCTCACGGAAGAGGAAAAATCAAAAATCGAGATCGCCGACTTCGGTCTCGGTGAGTTCGAGCAGACCGGCCTCGGTGTTCTTGTGTATGTGAACACCGAACGCTGCTGCGCCAAGGAACTCGCCATGCTGCCCAGTCAAACCTGCCCCGAGCACCTTCACCCGCCGGTGGGTGATTCCCCGGGCAAGGAGGAAACCTTCCGCTGCCGGTGGGGAAAAGTCTTTCTCTATGTGGATGGCGATCCGTCTGCCTCCCCGCAATGCCGTCCGCCCGGGGGAAGTGAAAATCACTATACGATCTGGCACGAGGTGGAGCTGAATCCTGGCGGGCAATACACGATTTTCCCGGGGACGAAACATTGGTTCCAGGCCGGCCCGGATGGAGCTGTCGTCTCCGAGTTCTCCACCCGCAGCACGGACGAGAACGACATCTTCACAGATCCACGAATCGCGCGCTTCACTAAAATCGCGGGTTCCTGACTGCATCCCGCCCGACGCCGGGATGCCGGCCTCTGGCAGGTAATACAAAATACGGCGCAATGACTAAAAAATCACGGCGGTTTCGGCGAAACCGCCCTACCTCCTAACGGTAGGGATGCCTCGCCGAGGCGTCCGTCGATCTGACCTATTTCGAGGTAGAAAAGGTATTACAGGGAGCTCGCGCCAAGCGTCTTCAGTGTTTCCCTTGCGATGGCCAACTCCTCGTTGGTTTCGATCACGAAGACCGGCACCGCGGAATCATCTGCGGAAATTCTCCCCCCCGAGCCCAGCCCCTTGGAGCTGTTGAGTGCGGGATCGCAACGCACTCCCATCACGCCCAACTGCGCAAGGGTTCGCTCACGCACGGAAGGGGAATTCTCACCGATCCCTCCCGTGAAAACAACCGCATCCACCTTTTCAAGCGACGCCCCCATCGACAAAACCGCTTTTGCCAGCCGGTGACAGAAGACGTCGATGGCCAGGCGTGCCCGTTCGTCTCCAGCCTCCTCCGCTGCCGCGAGAGTCCTCATGTCGTTTGACAATCCCGACAGGCCCAGCAGCCCGCTCTTGTGATTCAAGATTTCATCCACTTCGCGGAGGCTCAGATTTTCGCACTCGGCGAGGAAGGCATGCATCGCCGGATCCACATCCCCGCTGCGGTTTCCCATGACCAGTCCTTCCAGCGGAGTCAGCCCCATGGTGGTATCCACACTCCTGCCCCGCTGAATCGCACACGCGCTGCATCCGTTTCCCAGGTGGACGGTGATCGCGCTCAGCTCGGAGAATGGCATCCCCAACCGGCGGGCCGCCTGCTCTCCCACATAGGCGTGACTGATCCCGTGAAACCCATACCGGCGAATCCTGTGTTTCGCGTAGAATTCATGGGGGATGGCATAATGAAATGCCTTCGGCGGCAGGGTCTGGTGAAAGGCTGTGTCGAAGACAGCCGCTTGCGGGGTGTTTGGAAAATGGCGCAGCACCTCCCGGATCACTGTGGCGCTCCGGGGATTGTGCAGTGGGGCGAGCCTTCCGCACCGCTCGATCTCCGCGAGCGTGGTTTCGTCGATCCTGCTGGCACTGCCAAAATACTCGCCGCCATGCACCACGCGATGCCCGATCGCCGCCAGGGAGGATTCTGCCGAGACTTCTCCGATGATTTTATCAAGCGCCTGGATAATCGTGGCGCCCGGCAGGGCGCATGAGTTGCTGCCCTCGGGCGTCCTCATCACGAAACGGGCTTCCGGAGAATCCAGATTTTGAACGATCCCGCACGCGTGCAGGGCCTCCGCCGCCCGGTCGAACACGGCAAATTTCAGCGAGGAACTCCCCGCATTGAGGACGAGGATGTGCTCCATGCAAACGGGAAAATTTATCTTATGCCGGACGAGGTCAATCCTTTTCAGATGGTTTCTACCGGAAAAAATGCCACAATCCGCCATGGCCGTAAAAAAACGCACCCCAAGAAGAGAGGCTCCCATACGCAGGGAGGAGATCGTTCAATGGCTGAAAGAGGTGGACGGGGTCACCTACGAGCAGATCCAGCGGCGCTTCCGCGTCGCGCCGATGACTTCGCGCCGCGATATTTCGGCGCTGGATGCCGAGGGGAGGGTCATCAAAACGCTTCGCGGAGCGATGCGGGTTCCTTCGGAGGGATTTCTTACGGAGGGCCCGCTCCACGTGAGACTGAGAGAAAACACCTCCGCCAAGCGGATGATCGCCCGCGCGGCCCTGGATTTGATCCATCCGGGCAACACCCTGCACCTCGATGGCGGCACCACCTGCGTCGAACTGGCCCGGGCGATTTCGCAGTCGCAGATGCAGGTGACCGTTGTGACCAACTCCGTCCTGGTCTCAGCCTGCTTTTGCGAGGGATGCCCCGCCAAAGTCATCCAGATCGGAGGAACTCTCAACACTCAGAACGGATGCTCCACCGGGGCCGAAACCGAAGCCGTGGCAAAGAGCTATTTTATCGATGTCGGTTTTTTCACCACCCGGGGTTATGTCCCGGGGGAGGGGACCTATGAATCTTCCGAGGAGACCTTCCGCGTCAAACTTGCATTCGCGGAACAGTGTTCGAATATCGTTCTCCTTCTCGATCACACGAAATTTGGCAAGCGCGCGCTTAACCTCGTTTTAGCGGATTCCAAAATCACCCGGATCGTCACCGACAGAAGCATTCCCAAACTTGCGGATAGCCGTCTCATCGTTGCGAAATAGTCGCGGCGCGACTCCCGGTTTGGGAATGGGCGGACACGGAGCCGCATGGATGTTGGCGATGGATGGAAAAATCATCACATGCAATACGCCCATCTTGGGATCAGATGTTCTTTACATTCCTTTATGAAACGGATATGGTTGAAAATACCATGATATGCTCTTACTTGAACGTGGAGGGATTCTTTTCCATGCGTCCGAAGGCTCATGGCGTTTCGAAAAACACCCTGCAAAGCAATTTTTTTTTCCACGGTTTGCTTCGTCATTTGACAGCAATGGCATGGATCGCACTGCTGATGCTCTCATCGGCGCAAGCGGCGCTTGTCTCATGGGGCGTGCCGACGACGATCAGCGGTGACGGTGATGTCAGCAGGAGCGGGGCGCTGGAGCGCGCGTATCATCTTGGGGACGCGAACGTGGGGGAGACGAAAGTGAATGGGGTGACATTTGCCCCGTTTGCGGTGACGCCGGCCTGGCAGACTCCCGGCAAGGATCCGGTGACGGTCGGGCAGACGACCCTGACTCCCGGTGCGGGAACCACCTACTTCGGGTATCCGGGCTTCGGTTCGGCCCTTCCACCATTTTCGGCTTTGTCCGAGGCGTATCAGACGTTGCTCTGGCAGGGGTGTTTTGCCGTTGGTGCCAGCCCCCGGTTTACACTCATGCTCAGCAACCTGGTCGTTGGGAAAACCTACCAGATCCAGATTTGGGCGAGCGACTCGCAGGCTGTCGGCGGGGTAGCTCGCGATACGCGTGTGACAGACGGGACGAATGAGGTGACGTTGAACGCCAATGCGACAGGGCAATACGGTGGCGGTGTGGGGCAGTGGGTCATTGGAACCTTCACGGCGGATGCGACCGAACAGGAGTTTGTCTTTGATCAACCGGTGTCAAATTCCCTCACGCTCAATGCATTTCAATTGAGGGACGTTACAGGTGTTTCGTCGGTGACATGGGACGCGCCGAAGACGATCAGCGGTGACGGCGATGTCAGCACAAACGGGGCGCTGGAGCGGGCGTATCATTTTGGGGATGCGAATCTGGGTGAGATCATGGTGCATGGGGTGACATTCGCTCCGTTCGCTGTGACGCCGGCATGGCAGACCGCCGGCAAGGATCCGGTAACGGTGGGGCAGACGACACTGACCCCCGGGGCGGGAGTCACCTACTTCGGGTATCCAGGCTTCGGCTCGGGGGCGCCACCCTTCTCCGCTTTGTCCAGCGCGACTCAGACGATGCTCTGGCAGGGATGTTTTGCCGTGGGCGCCAGCCCCCGCCTGACGCTCACGCTCAACAATCTGGTCGTCGGAAAAACCTACCAGATTCAGATTTGGGCGAATGACTCGCAGGCTGTCGGCGGGGAGGTGCGCGACACGCGTGTGTCTGACGGATCGAATGAGGTGACGCTTCACGCCAATGCGACCGGGCAGACCGGCGGCGGCGTGGGCCAGTGGGTCGTTGGAACCTTTACGGCCAACAAGACGTCACAGGAATTTACCTTTGATCAGCCAGCGCCCAATTCGCTTCCGATAAATGCGTTTCAATTGAGGGACGTCACCGGTTTTTCCGCGGTGACATGGGATGTGCCGACGACAACGATCAGCGGCGACTCCAAGCGGATCGCGACACACCGGACGGCCGTGACTTGGGGCGTGCCGCCGGTGGTCAGCGAGGACAGCGATGTCAGCACGATACCCTTGAAGCGGCCCGTTCCCGAAGTGTGGATCATCCCGCCGCCATGGCGGAACGGCCAGTGCCTGCGGGAAATGTTTTCTCAGGAGGGCGAGTGGGAGACGACCCGGGAACAAGTTCGCGGGATCGGCACCTATCCCTGGCTGCTGAACGAATACTTCAGCGACGACGAGCTTCGGATGTTGTTCTCGAGGTTAAAGGCGTGGAACAAAGGGTTTGGTCTTGAGGTGCCCGTGCTCAAGGCCCCCAACTGGGGCTACCCATATCCTTTGCAGGCAAAGGACGCTTTCGACCGCCTGCAACAGTTTGCCAAGAGGTTCAAATCATTGGGAATGGAGCGGGTGGACTGGTTTGCATTTGACGAGCCGATTTTTGCCGCCCGCGAGGTGATTTCCGCGACGAATGTGCCTGCTGTCCCGATCAAACTGGAGTTGTTCGGCGCGGTTAAGAACGACCCGGAAGTCACGCGCCGGATCGCCCACGGAGTTTCGGAGACAGTGGCCTATATGGCCCTGATGCGCCAGGCCTACCCCGATGCTCGTCTCGGACTCATCGAGCCCTACCCGGCACTCTCATTCGACGAGTTGAAAACAGCCGTCGTTGGTATCCAAAGCGAGTGTGCCCGGCAAGGGATCAAAGGGCTGGATTTCTTTCGGCTGGATCTGGACTGGGAGCGCCTGGAGCGCGAACAAAGATCATGGGTCGAGGTCAGGCACATCGAGAATATGTGCCGGGCAAGCGGCACTCGGATCAGCATTATTTTTTTTAATGCCAGTTCGCCCTGGCTGGAGAAGGCGGGACTGGAGACGCCGGACAGTTGGACTGATGGGATATTGCATCACGCGCGCAAGTATCGCCAAGTCGGAGGCAACCCGGATGAGATCGTTATTGAGAGCTGGCTTCGCACCCCCGAGCACGCCGTTCCCGAGACAAACCCGGTGACATTCACGGCATCGGTTCTGGATTTCGTCCGGTTGTATCCGCCCGAATCCTGGATTGAGGATCCCAAGCACCCATGACGCCAAATCGAGGTGACACCATGGAACCGGAGGCATTGTATGACAACCTTCCTTAGCACCGCGGTAACAAGAGGAGCTATATTCAAGCGGCTGTTCGTATCCGAGAAGACCGGATCCATCACGGTATCGAATGGCCGGACTCTTCTCTTCTTCGCTCTGTGCCTGTTCTGCAGCAACGGCCTTGCTGTTGAATCTCCTGCTCCATCAGGGCAGGAGGTTCCCAAGGCATGGATCATGCCCACGCCGTGGGTTGGAAACGGCCAGAGTCTGCGTGACATGATCAACCGCGGAGACGAGTGGAAGGAAACCCGAAAGCACATTGCCGGGGTCGGCTACTGGCCGTATCTGCTGAACCAGTTTCACAGCGATGACGAGATCCGGGAATTTTTCGCAAAGCTGCGGGAATGGGATCTCGGGTTCGGATTTGAGGTGGTCGTGGTCAAGGGGCCGGGGTGGATCCACCTGGAAGATCCCAAAAGCACCCTGGACGCGAAAAGTGCCTTCGCCATGTTTCAAAAGTTCGCCCCGCGATTCCAGGCGCTCGGGATGAACCGGGTGGACTGGATTTCCATGGAATCGTCGTTTATCGCCGCACGGACCGGCATTCCCATTGATCAGATTCCGGACGCCAGGCCCATCGAGTTGTTCGGCACCGTCAAAAACGATCCGGATGCCGCCCGGCAGATCGCTTACGGGGTGGAGGAGACTGTCTCTTACATGGCCATGATGCGCAAAGCATACCCCGGCACCAAGCTGGGTCTCATCGAGCCTCATCCCGCGCTGTCGCTCGATGAATTGAAAACCGCCGTGCTGGGCATTCAGAAAGGCTGCGCGGAGCTGGGGATCAAAGGACTGGAGTTTTTCCGTCTGGATTTGGATTGGGCCCGCCTGGAGCGGGAAAACCGTCCGTGGGGCGATGTGAAAAAGATCGAGGACATGTTCGAGGAAAACGGCATTCCCTTCAGCGTGATTTTTTGGGCTTCGGATTGGCCCTACAAGAAAGAGGCGGGAACCGACACGCCCGCGACGTGGCGCGAAGGGGTCCTCCACTGCGCAAAAAAATACCGCGAAGCCGGCGGAACACCGGCTGAAATTGTCATCGCGGACTGGAATTGGACCACCGCCCCCTCCGTTCCCGACTCCGATCCGGATACCTTCACCGGTTCGTCGCTCGAATACTTCAAGGCGTTTCCACCCGCATCCTGGAGGGAAAGGCCTTGAAGCTCCTCCGTTTCTTTGCAGGGGCCGCATTCGCGGTTCTTTCAATCTCATCCTGCACCAGGCAGCAGCCGCCGGCACCTGAACTGGCCGCACCTGAAGTGTGGATCATGCCGTCGCCGTGGGTGGGAAATGGCCAGAATCTGCGGGACATGCTCAGCCGCGGAGACGAATGGAAGGAAACCCGAAAGCGAATCAGCGGCATCGGATACTGGCCGTATCTGCTCAACCAATACCACAGCGACGACGAGATCCGGAACCTGTTCGCCTCGCTGCGTGATTGGAATCTGGGGTTCGGATTTGAGGTGGCGACGGTCAAAGCTCAAAATTGGATCGGCACCGAAAAGCCCATGGACGCGAAGAGGGCCTTTGCCCAGTTTCGAAACAGCGCCGCGCGATTCAGATCGCTGGGGATGCAGCATGTGGACTGGTTTGGCATGGAAGAGCCGATCTATGCCGCACGCCACGCCATTCCCGCATCCGGCGCAAAGGTGCCGGATTCCAGGCCCGTCGAGTTGTTCGGCGCCGTCAAAAACGATCCGGATGCCGCCCACAGGATCGCATACGGCGTGGCGGAGACGGTCTCGTTCATGGCCATGATGCGCCCGCTCTATCCCGACTCGAAGTTCGGCCTCATCGAGCCCTATCCCTCGCTGTCGCTCGATGAACTGAAAACCGCTCTGATGGGCATTCAGAAAACCTGCGCGGAGCAGGGGATCAAAGGATTGGAATTTTTCCGGCTGGATCTGGACTGGGTCACCCTGGAGCGGGAAAAACGACCGTGGACGGATGTGAAAAAGATTGAAGTCATGTGCCGGGAAAACAGCATTCCATTCAGTGTGATCTTCTGGGCCGCAAATTGGCCGCACATGAAGGAAGCGGGAACCGCGACTCCCAAGACCTGGAGCGAAGGGCTTTTTCATTTCGCGCGCAATTACCGGGAGGCCGGCGGCAGCCCGGATGAAATTGTCATCGAAAGCTGGCTCTGGACCCCCGAACTCGCCGTTCCCGAGACAGACCCGGATACCTTTACAGGCTCGGCCCTCGAATTCCTCAAGAAGTTTCCCCCCGCATCCTGGATTGCAGATCCCAAACACCCATGATCCCATGACACCAAATCCAGATAAGGCAGAAGATCCGGAAGCGCTGACGCAGCCGATCGAGATCCCGGATCGCGGGGTGGCGGCAGCATACGAACGTGCCGCGGGAAAGAACGTGCTCGCCGCGCTCAATCCAGAAATATTTCCGGGCTATTGGTCGGTGTGCGCCGACGGGCTGGGTCATGGATTTGGCAATACTTATCCCTCACTGGATGGTCACCAGATGTCGGACGCGCTGCTCTTTTTGGGTCAGGCCGGGGCGGTCAAAGCGAATTGGGACTATGTGCGGAAGTTCCAGCGGGCTGATGGGCAGCTGCCATTGGCGATCCTTCCCTCCGAGGCGGGAAAATTAATTGGTCCTCCGTCCGACAGCATGCTTCTGGAGGCGAAGGCGGAACTCTATTCAAGTCCTGAAAAGCCGACTCCCACCAGCGCGCGTGTGGATCCGAATGGCGGGCTCTATGCGCATTGGGTGCCGGGCGATCCATTGCGGGCGCTGGCGGGGGTCACCTACATTCAAAATGCTGATGCGATCTTCCGGCAGACCCTGGATCAGCAGTGGCTTGTGGAGCAATTGCCATCGGTGAACCTCGCTGCCGACCACCTCGCTGCCCTGACCGGTCCGGATGGCATCGTCAGGGGCGCGGGCTACTACGTCGAACGCCCCACGCGCATCGAATCCGACGGCGTGACCCAGTGCCATGCCGTGGATGCTTTCCGCTGTCTGGCCGCGCTCAACCGCGTGGCGGGCGATGGCGCAAAGGCTGCCCGGTACGAGGAACTGGCCGATCAAATTCGGCAGCAGTTTGTCACGCGGTTCTGGGCAGGGGATCATTTCGCCGAGTATCTGCATCCCGAACGGGGACTGGTCGCCAGCCACGGTTTGACCGATGTGGATTGGGCGGCGATTGCTACCGGCGTGGCAACGCCCGACCAGCAGGCCATCCTCTGGCCGCAACTCAAAGACGATGATGGTTTCTACTACGGCGGAATGCCCACGGGAATCGCCACGCGTCCGGAGACGTATGAGGACTGGGAGTTCTCGCACCCGAGCCGGCACGATCTGGCAGCGATGGGGCGCGTCTGGTATCTTGAGGCCTGGGCGCGCGCGCGCATGGGAGACGCGGCGGGATTGCTGGACGGACTGCGGCGGGTGAGTCAGGCCGGACGTAAGGGCGGCTACCATTGGGGCGAACGCTATCAGCCAGACGGCAATGTCGCCGGCCCGACGACGTATTGCGAATACCCGGCAAACCTGATCCGCATCGTCCAGCGTTTCCTGTTTGGAGTGGACTACCTGCTGGATGGTTCGGTGGTCCTGTCACCGACCGCGCCATCAGAGTTCTGGGAGCGGGGCTTTGGACAAACCATCACCTGGCGCAACCGCAGCCTCCACTATCGGATGCGTGGAGGCCGGATCGAGGGAACTTACTCCGGCGCAGAAGGGCAGATTCTGGGGGTGAAGTTGCCGCTGCCAGCCGGAGAGTTCAGCGCCCACGCCGTTGTGGAGGGGCACCCTGCGGAAACCAGGTGTTCCCATGGTCTGGTTTTCATCACCCTGCCGTTCACGCCCGACTCCCGCGCCGTTCCATTCGATATATCCCTTTCAAATTGCACAAAACAGCCCCCAAAAATCCAGCCATGAAATCTCATTGTATCAAGCCCCTGCTATTAGGCTTTCTTGTCATGCTATCGGCGGGAACCCGCTCCTCCGGGGCGGTTACCACTGTGGCGTGGTATCGCTGCGGCGAAGAGGACATTAATTCCGCGGCGGGGGAGACCCCCGGCAAGCCCACGGACATTGCCATCGCAACGACAGGCAGCAACCTGACCCATGAAGCCATTAACAATACTGGAAACATAGAATGGTCGGCCAGCACCCCGGGCTCCCTGCCCTTGGCGAACAGCACGCTCTGCTATCACTCGAAGGGCAGGAATGCAGTTTATGGTTCACTGATCCTGAGCCAATCCGACAATTTTGGTGTCGAGGCCTGGGTCAAACCCGCCGTTGCCGCGGAAGGCGCATGGTGCACGCTCAACGGCCAAAGCAATTCCGTGCTGGGTGAGCACAGCGGATTCGGAATTTTCAAAGACGGTGGTTTTTGGCAGATCCATTTTCCAGGCATTGTTGTCTCCAAATATTCTAGCAACGAGGCTTCTGTTCACATTGGAGAATGGCAGCATGTGGCGGTCGTGAGAGACTCCGCAACATTCGGGACCCGCTTGTATGTCAACGGGGTGCTTGTCGGCCATATTGAGAATATTCCAAATGAGCCGTCTCCGGCTGGAGGAACGATGCTTTTGGGAAATGCTACCGAACCGGGTGACAGTCCGTCGCCTGATGGGGGCCAGTATTTCACCGGCGGTCTGGATGAGGTGCGCTACTTCACCTTCAACTCCGGGGAGTTCATCGAGCCAACGGTAAATCACCTGAATCAAGTAACCGCATCGGGAGATTTGAACATTCCGGTGAAATAATAGGGGCTGCCACTCAAAGAATAGCCAAGAACTGCTGATTGAACGGACAGCCCGAACATCCATGGAAAGTCTTTTTCGCCCGCTCAGCTAAAGCCCCCCGCGCGTTGGCTCTCAGATTTCACTCAAAACCCAGCATCAAACATGACACACAAACAGCGCGTAATGACCGTCCTGGACGGAAAAACCCCCGACCGCGTTCCGGTCGTGCCTCAATCCTTTCTTTTCTCCATCGAATCCGCAGGGCTGAAGATGTCGGATGTCGTTCGTTCGCCGGAGCGGATGGCTGGCGCTCTGGCGGAATGCCGTGAGCGATATGGCTACGACGGCTGCATCATCGATTACGACGATGCCACCCTTGCGGAGGCTTGCGGCGCGAAGGTGATCTATCGCGACGAGGACCCCGCCATCGTCGATGAATCCTGCCTGCTCGTGCAGGATTACGCCCAGGTGAAAGACCTGGAGCTTCCCGATCCCAAAAGCTCCGGCCGCCTGCCGGTCTGGCTCGAGACCACCACCAGGCTTGTGGAGCTGACAAACGACGAGGTGTTCGTCATGGGCCGTGCCGATCAGGGGCCCTTTGATCTCGCGTGCCTTTTGCGCGGGGCGGAGAACTTCATGACGGATATGATTGAGGGCGACCCCGAAGACATAGCGGCACTCATCGACTACTGCCGCCGGGCCAACGCCATTTTTTCGAAGGCGCAGAAGGATGCGGGCGCGCACGCCACATCGATCGGCGATTCCTTTGCGGGGCCGAACCTCATCTCGCCGGCCCTCTACCGCCAGTTCGCCCTCGGGCCTGAAATCGAACTCACCGCCGAGGTCCAGGCGTATGGCATTCCATTCAGTATCCACATCTGCGGGAATACAGGCGCGATTCTCGCCGACATGGTGACAACCGGCGCAAGGATTCTTGAACTCGACTGGCAGGTCGATCTCGCCGAAGCCTCAAGGCTGGCAGGCGGGCGGTGTGCGATCCTCGGCAATATCAATCCGAGCGACCCGATGGCTTTTGGCAATCCGGATGAGGTGGACCGACTCTGCCGCGCAGCCATTGATGCGACCGGCGGCCGCAACTTCATCCTCAGCAGCGGCTGCGCTCTGGGCAGAAACACCAAGCCGGAAAATGTGCGCGCCATGGTCGAGGCTGCTAAAAAATACAGTCCGACAGGCTGCTAAGCCGAAATCAACCCCATGAACGCACTCGCGACGGTCGATTACGCAATCATCATCAGCTTTCTGGGGCTGAGCCTCGTCGCGGGGGCGATTATGACAAAGCGGGCTTCGACGAGTCTGGATCACTACTTCCTGGGCGGGCGCACGCTGCCGTGGTATCTGCTGGGGGTCGCAGGCATGGCGAACTGGTTCGACCTGACGGGGACGATGATCATCACGTCGTTCCTGTATATGCTCGGGCCGCGCGGGCTCTTTGTGGAGTTCCGTGGCGGCGCTTGTCTCGTGTTGATCTTCATGCTGGCCTTCACGGGGAAGTGGCACCGCCGCTCGGGCTGCATGACTCCGGCGGAGTGGATGACATACCGCTTTGGCGAGGGCAAGGCGGCCGAGGGCCTGCGGCTGATGTCGGCGCTCGTCGGCATCCTGATGACGGTCATGCTGCTCGCGGTTCTCATTCGGGGGGCGAGCCTGTTCCTCGGGATGTTTTTTCCGTTTCCGGCGATCTATACGACGCTCGTCCTGATCACGGTCTCGACGCTTTTCACCGTGAGCGCGGGCTTTTACGGAGTGGTGCTCACCGACCTGGTGCAGGGGCTCATCATCCTCGCATCGAGCGTCATCATCGCATTCCTCGCGTGGAACCTGATCCCCAACAGCGCCAGCCTGGCGGAGACGGCCTTTCAGGTCACGGGCAACGCCTCGTGGATCAACTCGCATCCCGCCTGGCGCACCGAGATGCCTGCCGGCTACGAGGCCTACTCGCCGCTGATCATGGTCGCGGCTTTCTATCTCCTGCGCAATGTCCTGGGCGGCTTCGGGACTGGGGCGGAGGCGCGCTATTTCGGGGCGAAGAGCGACCGGGATTGCGGGCTGCAGACCCTGCAGCAGGGGGTGATGCTGATGTTCCGCTGGCCGCTCATGATCGGGTTTGCCGTGATGGGAATCTACCTTGTGCATTCGATGTATCCGGACCCGGGAGTCATCCACAAGGCCCGGGATGTGATCCAAGCCCACTACCCGGACACCAGCGAGCCGTTCTGGCACGACCTCACCGGCAGCATCATGACTTCACCCGAAAAGCACCCGGCTGAGCTTACCAACAACCTGCAGGCGCTTCTGGGCCCCGACTGGAAGGGAAAGCTGGCGCTGGTCGGATTCCACGGCACGGTCAACCCGGAGCAGATTCTTCCCGCGGTGCTTCTGAACATGGTGCCGACGGGATTGAAGGGGCTCATCGTCGTGGCGATGTTCGCCGCGATGATGTCGTGCAAGAACGGCCTCATGAACGGGGCCAGCGCGTTTTTCGTGAAGGACATCTACCAGAACTTTCTGCGACCGAAAGCCGCGAACCGCGAGCTGATCATCGTCTCCTACACCTCGACGCTGGCGATCGTCTGCACGGGGTTCTACCTCGGGGTCATGGCCACCAACATCAACAGCCTGTGGGCGTGGTTTGTCATGAGCCTGACGGCGGGCCAGATCGGCCCCCAGGTTCTGCGGCTCTATTGGTGGCGCTGCAACGCGTGGGGAATGATCGGCGGCACGGTGCTCGGTGCCGTGAGCGCGGTGGTGCAGCGCGCCCTGTATCCGCAGATGGCCGAGCCCACGCAGTTCATGCTCATGACGGCGATCTCGTTTTTTGGAACCATCGCCGGATCGCTGCTCACCACGCCGACATCGCGGGAGGTCCTGATAAACTTCTACCGCACGACGCGACCGTTCGGGTGGTGGTGGCCGCTGCGCGGGGAGTTCCAGGGGGCCGAGCGGAAGGCGATCGACCGCGAGAACCTCAACGACATCCTGACCCTTCCCTTCGCGTTGATCTGGCTGGTGACCATGCTCCTGCTGCCCATGCAGCTCGTGATCAAGGCCTACACGGCCTTCTTCTGGACGCTCCCGATGTTCCTGTTCGGGCTGGCCGGCATGTATGTCTTCTGGTGGAAGCCGCTCATGAAAAAGCAGCCGGCAATTGAGCCGCCCTCCGCTGGAGAAATCTGATTGGGCGGGGATGCCGGGTGGATCGTCAAGGTGGAAGGACTAAAAATGACAATCGTGAACCACCCGGATTTCAATTCTGCCGCCGAATGAGCGATAACCACGGAAAAGGGTGCCCGTGGATTATATGGAGCGTTGACAAACGTTACTGATTCAAGCTGGCAGGCTTTGCCGTCGGCCCTTCGGCAGTGCTCTGCGGGGGCAGAACATAGCTGCGCATGCCTTTGGGTCTCCATGAGTTCGTCGGTGGCTGATAGATCCTGGATTCCGGCGGAAGCGCTTCCAAAGCCCGGTTGAGTTTCTCCTGATACAATCGCATTTCACGCTTTTGTGTGTCGGTCGCAAACCCGGAGCACTCCAGATCTTCCCACAGGATTCCAGGGATGCCTCCCTCTTCAATCATCACCTGATACCAGGGGTAGGACGCGGTAAGAACGTGCATCATGTATCCCTTCATGGGCGTGTTGAGATTGTAGTCGGTTTGATAGGGATTTCCGTATTGCGGGTTGATGGCGATGTCGCGCATTTGATTGAACTGCGGGAGATAGGCCGGGGTGATTCCCTGGGAAACCGCCAGTTTGACAATCTTGCGAAGCTCCGTGGGAGTATAGGGCAGGGTCGTATAGTCGGCGTGATATCCGACCACTCCGGACGCGGAGAGGATTTCCGCGATTGCGCCGAGGCGCCGCTGGCCATAGTAGGCGTGGCGGAAGTGTGCGTTCGGACCCTCCGGGTCGAGGCCACCCACGATGGCCTGGCCGCCTTCGGTGCGAAACATCACTTTCGGATCGGGAATCCGCTCCTTTGCGATTCCCAAATAATCCCGATAATTTCCGACCCTGACGATGGTTCGCCAGATATCGAAATCTTCGACCGCCTGGTTCCAATCGTGGAAGGGATGCGAGGCATCCCCGTAGCTCCACCGTTGGCCGTATTTTCCAAGTTTGTATGTCTCCGGGTCGATCTGGTCGAACGATTCGAAGGAGGTTTTCCACGCCTGATTCAACTTTTCAATCGACGCGTAGCGGTGTTCCAGCCACTGGCGAAAAGCAGCCGTGCCCTGCGGACCCACAGGAAAGCGGACATTCAAATCGTCGCGCATCCATCCCCTGGTATCCTCGACGCCGATGGGGACCGTCCCATCCTGTTCCTGGAAAAACAGATCCCCCCACCGGGCGAGATGGTAAAGCAGTGTGGCGGCGTTCGCCTCGGAAAGGCGGTCGTCCAGCATGCTGATATATTGAGATCCGTCTCCGTATCCTGACGGGACAGTTCCCATCCCGCTGAAATCCCTGCCGGAAATCCAGGTGGAAATGTCGCGGATTGTCCCGCGATCAAACGGATATTGGGCCCAGGCCTCCACCGGCATGCCTTCCTGCCGAAGCACTTCGAGAGCGTATTTCAAAGCATCGCCGGCATGGTTGAACGGCCTTTTCAGGCTGTCGTCATAGAGCCAGGGCATGGATGTGGTGGCAACGAAATTGACACCAAGGTCCTTCATCTCCCGGATTCCAGAGCGGATGTGTTTCTCGGGCCAGGGCCCGACCTGCACGCCCGTGCGCATATCGGCCATCGTCTGGGAAAAAAAGAGCGGCTGTGCCTTGCCATCCGCGCCGGCGACAACATGCGGGAGTTTTTCCGGCAGGTTCAGCTTCAACGACCCTGCATCCACTTGAATGGGGACGGCCTTCGTGACAACCTCAGGCACTTTTCCCCCAATCAGGCGGAGCACGACCTGCCTGGTCCAGGGAGCGACTTGGAGGTACAGGGTGCCCTGGATCGATTTCGTCCGGTCCTGCGGTGGTTTCAGATGGCAGTCGAATGCCGTCATGAATTCCTCGAACGTATGAATGAATGTCGGCAGTTTATTCGGCAAATCACTTGCCGGTTTAAGTTTGCTGCCCGCTGCAACCGGCGCCTGAGCGGGAGCGGCCTCCACCGTGATCGGCTGTTCCCAGGAAAAGACCTCCGGGCCGTCCCAGTAGTTGATTGCCGGATCCGGCGTCTGATAGAGACGGCAGGTCATCCGGAGCCGGATTTTATAGTCTCCCGGCTCCAGGCGGTAATGTTCTTTGGGCATGCCTTCCTTGGGAATGCTGAAAAGAATCCACGGTTCCCAGGTTTCGCCGGGATACCAATAGGTCAGGTTGCGATAGTAGAGGTTGTAGGTCTTGGCAAAGGGTTGGTAGATCCCGTCCTTGTCCTTGCGCAGCAACTCAGGATATAGCTGGCCGCCACCGAACCCCTCCGCGTCAAAAATCGTGTTTCCGGTGTTTTTGAGACGGAATTGGAACCAGACAAGATCCCCCGCTTCGACAATGCCGGACCGGACGAGCGGCTGTCGGACGAAATTGGGATACGTCTGCGGGGTATCGCTGAAATCCGGAGTGATGTTGTGTTTTTTTTCAGGAACCAGGTGCGCGGTGACCGAGCCGATGAAATCCACGTCAAAGTCGATGCGTCCGGGCAGGGCGAGGTCAAAGAGATTGCGGCTGTTCCGCTTTGTTTCCTCCTCGAAAGCCGCGGCTTCCACGGCAACCGGAAATTCCGTGCCCGGGTCAATGTGGAGAGTGTAAGGAATGGGAATCACATCATACGCCTTCGCCTTCCGTGGAACCTGGAACTCCAGGCGCGCACCTGGAATTTCCAGGGTCGCCGTTTCTGCGGGGGCATCCTTGTATGCGGCAAGCTGTCCGGTCCGTTCCGCCTCCCGCCGCAGAGGATCATAGATGATGCCCCCGTCCGCATGGATCGGGTATGACTCGACCGGAGCCGGCTTGGGAAGAGGTGCTTTGGGCCAGTCATTCATGGGATCCCCGGCCGATGCCGGCTGATGATTGAGGCAAAGGGCTGCGGAAAACCAGAGGGCGGAAAGTGACGGAGAAAGCCGCATGCGGTGTTTTTTAGGGGACGTTGAGAATGCTCCTCGAGGAAAGCTGGGGCTCTCTTTCAACCTAAGAACCGCAGAAGGTTTAACCGCAGATTAACAAGATTCACACAGATGGAATGACATTCAACGGAAGTGGAGGCCTGAGGCCTCCACCTGTGGGGTAAGGGGGTGGTTTTTGCTTAACTTGTGTGCTTCCAGATCATAATCCGCGAAAATCTGTGACGGTATGAAGCCATGCAGCAACCGGCGCTGGGCAAACCGAAAGGCATGGTCCACTGTCCCCTGCGGAACCCGTGAGTGCCTGCAACACGCACTGGTGGCCGAAGGTCCAAAGGTTCGAT
>Ga0247843_1001397_pt1 | contig 49432 bp, 46 predicted proteins | sample LaCruzMarch2017__FD_192420 | JGI IMG/M metagenome (GOLD analysis project Ga0247843, IMG submission 192420) | Freshwater microbial communities from meromictic Lake La Cruz, Castile-La Mancha, Spain - LaCruzMarch2017_8m | ecosystem: Environmental > Aquatic > Freshwater > Lake | place: Spain...
ATATTTTTTTCGCACGATAAAAATTATATTTCGCAGCGTCAGCATATAATATTTATTTAAAATATTGACATCATATAGTATTATAAATTTATTTATAATTTTAGAATAATTCTTAACGAAGTTTATATTTTATTCTCAATTATAAAAATATAATATTATAATCATTTATGATGTGCTTTTTATAAATAAAAATTTATTAGTTAACTATTAATCTCTCAAATTTATATTTATAAATGTTTTTTTTGAGAGATTAAAATACACAATTATAAAAATATAATATTATAATCATTTATGATGTGCTTTTTATAAATAAAAATTTATTAATTAAATAATCAATCTCTCAAATTTATATTTATAAAAGTTTTTTTTTGAGAGATTAAATGAATACAAGATAAAAAATTGATTTATTTTTATTAGACAACTACAACGTCTAAAATCACTCTATGGAAAGAGTTTTTCAAAATATGGATGAAACAGCATTTCTAGACAAGGGCAGTTTTATAAACAAAGAGTTATTAGAAAAATGTATTATAGATATTGAACCACAACTAGAATTAAAACCAGAAATAATAATTTTTGGAAAGAAATGTAAGCAACAAAGAAATATTGGATTCTTTTCAGATAAATCTAACGGATATAAATATTCAAATAAAATGATGGAATCTAAACCTCTAACAAAATCTATTAGCGAATTACTAGACATAGTAAATAATGAACTTGGTACACAATTTAACGGAATCTTAGTAAATAAATATATGGATGGTAATGATTATATTAGCGCACATTGTGACGATGAATCAGGACTAGATTTAATTGGCGTAATTTCAATTTCATATGGCGCAGAAAGAATATTCCATATTCGTAAAAAAGACACAAAGCAAATAATATATGATACACTAACTACACATTGTAGTATATTACATATGGGAGGTAATTTTCAAAAGTTATATACACATGAAATACCAATACAAAAAAAGATCAAAGAACCAAGAATTTCATTTACATTTCGCAAACACAATGTGTAAAAGTAATTTATAAATATTTTATAATAGTTAAAATATTTATAAAAATATAAATTATATTATTTAATTTGAGAGATTAATTTATTCTGTTTCAATACATATACTTGAATCACCTACACCTTTTTTCTTAGTACTTAACTTCTTGCTCTCATTACAACCTCTCATATGTGCTGATTTGGATTGTTGACTTTTTCCTACAAATCCACAAAACTCACATACAAATTTGCTAGATGATACTGAATATTTTGATGATAAATATGTTTCTAGACTTGGAATAGTAAATTCATCTAGTTGCTTGACTAATGTTTGAATAAACTCCTTGGCCATTTTAATTGTTTTATTCTTTTTTGAGAGAAAATTCTGATATTCAGCATTTATATGATCTGTAACCTCTTTTGAAATAGTATTCATATTTTCTTCTGAACACGATTCCTCATCTAATAATTTTAATGTATTAGAAAAAGAATCAATAATATCTAGCGCGATTTTAATCTTTTCCGGTTCATTATTGGCACAATGAACATATACTAACACATTACCATCATGAACATTAATCTCAAAGTTATCTTTTGTAGTTATTGTCGTATTTTGTGAGAGAAATAATCCACAACATTTTTGTAATTCAATATCTCTCATAAACTTCTTAATTTCTTCTTGAATGACAGGTCTTCGCCAATCCTTATTTTCTACTAAAATTTTCGGTTTGTTGTTTCTAATTAACATAATATCGCATGTTTCTTTTGTTTGACCGACTGAATAAATTTCAGCATTTGGATACATAGTTTTTAAAGTATTTAATACTAAGTTCTCTGACATCTTTCCTTTATTACTAGAATTCTCAAATCTATTTAATAAATTATTCAATTTATCATTTTGACTTGAGAGAATTTCTTTATTGCTTTTTGATATTTCAGTTATATTTAGCAACTTATTATCAAACATATTTGTGATTTTATCTAACGCACAATCTACTATTGCTGTTTGTTGCTCCTTTAACTTGGCACGTAAAACAGGTTCGACCTTTTCCACCATGCTTATTGACATAATTGTTTTTATTTCTTCATTCATTTCACGCTTTAGTTCAATCATATATTTTGAGAGATTAAATTGACTAACTTCCTGACTTCTCTCAAACTTATTATTCATAGTTTTCAAATTATCTAAAATTTCTAGCACACTACTATTTGTTAATGTTTTATTCATAGACTCTTGAAGTGTTTCCATTATATCTATAAATTTTAATAATGTTGTTTCTACATCCATTTCAGGTCGTTGCTCAAAAAACGAGAGAATTTTATTATTAGTAATAGTAAATGGAGCCATAGTGCTATATATTATAAACTTATTACTTTAAATCATTTTCGCAATTTAAGTTCTTATTTAAAAACTTAAATTGCTAAAATTGTTCTTAATGCTTAATATTTATTTTATAATAAATACAGCACTTATTATAAAATAGTTTAATATTTTAGAGAGATTAAACTGACTAACTTCTTAACTTCATTCAAATTTATTATTCATAGTTTTCAAATTATCTAAAATTTCTAATGCACTACTATTTATTGATGTTTTATTGATGTTTTATAATTTGTAATCAGCTACATAACTCTTTTTTAATATAAAATCACAACATTAAATAACTTTCACAGATTAAGTTCGTATTATATTTTTCTTTTAAATTATTTTTATATAATTAATATACATAGATTATGCCAAAATTAAGATCAGAAAAAAGATCAGAAAAAAGATCAAGCAACGTAACATTAAAACTTCAAGGTCATAGTCAAACTCACCCCTATCACGTTCAAGATACAACACGTAAAAATAACAGCCAAGCGGAACATTCCATGTATAATGAGCCAATGAATAATATAAAGCAACTTGAAGACTATAAACAAAGAATGTATAAAACTCTCGATTTAAAGCAACAATACGCATTAGACAAGGCAATAGAATACGAAAAAGCTACGCAGAGCAAAGAATTTGTTAAGTTTTCAACCCTTAAAAAGAAAATTGACTATTTAGAAAGTATAAAAACTCAAAAAAAATTTTATTTACATACAATATTTGACAAATTCGTTGACAAGGATGATATAGACATACACTTGAATACATTAGCGGCATGGAAAAAGTCTACACTAGGAAAAAAGTCCTTACACGATACCATTATACATTATATTACATATTGTAAAGAACAACAAGAAAAAATAACAGCCAAACTAAGAACCGAGGTCTCTCTGCTCGAGGTCGGAGAGTTTTTGGCACGAAGATATGAACGTTTAACAACGCCACTTTATTATGACTTATTATATAACTTGGACGAGACTCAACTTACAGATACAGAAAAGATTATGCGTTCTGAATTTAAGGAGCATATAGAGTCAAATAATAACGATGTATATCATGTATTTTCCGAAGATTTAGATTTGATATTAGATATACATACTGGCATATGGAGACAATTATTCAGCGATGGTCATAAGTTAGCGCGGATGAGCATGTATCGTAAAACCATTGAAACATACGGAAAACAAAATGCTACTGCCAATGAAACTGTGTTACCAATGAAAAACGGAAAGTATGTGTGTCCTGGTTGTGTAGAGAAAGAATTAGGTACTGAGGTGGACGGCACTTTTGTAAAAAACCCAGGCGTAAAGATGGCCGTTGATCACTGCACTCCTGTTAAACAAGCATTTCTTACTTATGAGGATGCCGGATTATGTGCCCAACTAACTATGACATGTTCTGTATGTAATGGAGTTAAATTAGATGAACGCGCGGAAGAGTATATTTATAAAATACATCATGATAAAAGACCAGTTAGTATGTTTAAAACCAACAGCAAAACTCATTTATCTCCAGGCGACTTCGAATTAAGAAAGAAACACTATGTAAAAATACATACAGCAGCAATATGTAAGGGTGTTAGAACTTTTCGTGATGCGTTTAAATCGGCGGCCATAATGAAAGAAACGTTTACTACTATTAAAGCTTTTGAAGAAGCACAGGTTATGCTAGTCTTAGAAGGTTTGAGTGAACTCAAAGACGCGGTACCAGCATTGCTTAATTTAGGCACAACTAGACCATCTCCTAATAAATTACTAAGTATATTAGAAGTATTTTTTTATACTATAATAGATAGAACTAGAGATTATACACCTTTTGAAGAACTGACATCTCAAGATATAGATCTTATGGTACAAAACTTTATTACTCATTTTGCGCTACCGGATAATATATCTCTAGATATATTAAATAATCGTTTTACAAGGGCCAAGGCATCACTATATTTCCCAGATAGTCAAGTTTACCAGCATTCAAATATTTTACCCACATTTATTTTTCAATTTTTAAATATTCAAAAAGACCAAATTATACCGATTGAAAGATTTAAGAGTTTATGTAAATACATGTATAATAAATATCTTGATTTCGTATTATATCAAATGAAAAAACAACAAGAAAGCGGTTCTATACAAGTTGAACCTACAATGGATTACCTAACTCCATTACAACCATTTGATGAAGAGGTTCCTGGTTCCTCAAGGCAACATCATCCGGATGCCGATCCAGAAATGCTGTTATCAGCTCATACACTCACGGGTTTATCTCAAAAACAACAAGGTGAAAAACCTATGGATGCTAGTGGTAAAACAAAAAAGAAAAACAAGAAAAACAAGAAAAAAAAAGAAAAGAAAAGAAATAAATATACAAAAAGAAGATAAATCCATATTTTATTTAAAATTAACCCAAATAAAATTAAAACCGGTGAAAGATAATACTTGGTCAATATCTTAATTTTTAATAAATCTTTTCTTAGTTTTCTTAGTTTTCTTAGTTTTCTTAGCTTTCTTAGCTTTCCTACTTATCTTAACTTTCTTATCTTTCCTACTTATCTTAGCTTTCTTAGCTTTCTTAACTTTCCTACTTTTCTTAGTTTTCTTAGCCTTCTTAGCCTTCTTAACTCTCAATGTTTGAACTCCTATTTTTGCAAATCTTGAGTTTTTAACTATACCAGCACCTAGTTTCGAATTCTTCTCTAAATGAACAATAGCAGTATCTATGTTCGCAGCACTACTTGCTTCTAATGCCGTATTTTCTGCTTTATCTAATTGAGTTTCAGCTGTTCCAGTATCACTTTTTAATGCGTTTATAGTAATACGTATTCCATCAGGATAACCTAATGCCGTATGTTGTGAATCTTTAAAAACCTCTTTAATACTATTTAATGAAACATTAAAATCCCTATGTGTTGGTGCTAGAATTAAACTCGAAGGGTTCATTTTAGCATTAGATTCTTTACCTGTTAACTGCCTTTTTATTTCTTTAAAACTTTCAATTAACAAATCCAATATGTTTTCTGTATTAAAATTTGGATCATTTAGAAAATAATTTATTATATCAGATCCCAATCGTGTTACTAAACAGTTGTCCCCATATAATATTGTATTGAGTGATTTAAAATTACTACACACCGAGTCATATGAAAAATTTGGCAACGAACCTTGGTATGCTTGGTGATTTAATGCTGGTGCTCCGCTAGGACTCAATTTATATTCATATTCAACTTTACCTGAATCATCAGTAGTCGCAATAATTGTTTCCCAAGTACCTATATATATATTCAAATAATATGTAGTATTTTCTATATAGTTAATTATTGCTTCGGTTGAATTCACAGCAGGAGGAACCTCCGCATACATAGTACCTTCTTTAGAAGCTTGCTTAAATTTTCCTGCCATATAAAACTTCAATGTTTCATCAATATTTTGTTCTGTTGCTTTAATAATTGCCTTTTTTTTTTTCAAAAGATAATTAAGATATAAGTAACAATCACTATCAAGTGGAACGTCAGCTAAATCAGATGCTTGAATTATTTGTGGAAATAAGCGCCAAGCCTTTGATCCTATTTTTGACGCACAATCTGCTTGAAATTCTTTTAATTGTGACGCACTATACGTTGGAATATGGTCGGGACCACTATCTATTAATGTTTTTACTCTTAATAATAAAAATCCTGCGTGTCCGGGGTCTATTGTATATGTAGGGTCTTCTTTATTTAATCCCAAACCTGTAAGCGTAGCCATTACAGAAGCCAGTACAGAATCTTGCGAACCATCTTCTCTCGAAGATGGATGAATATTTGGTGATAGTTTAAAATCAAAATCACTAATTTTACTTCTAGCTACAGCATTTAAATTTTCTAATATTTCCGGGTTATTTACATTTGCTTGAATGAAATGTTTTACTATTGTAAAACACAATACTTCTTTAGTAGTACCTGTATTTTTAGCTAATTCCTTTAACAATAATTGATTTGTTGGAGTTAATAACGAAAATGTTTTTTTTAGTATATCAAGGTATTCATCATTGCCACGCAAATCACTTGGGTCAGGTATAGAAAACATTGAATTTGCGTATGCTAAATAACCTAGTTCTCCTGATTCATCTGGTTCTGGTAAATAACTCGGTTTATAGGGTGGATCTGTAGATTTTATATCCCACTTCCAATTGGGATCATCATCGCCACGTCCTCGCGCATTAACCATTCTAACAAATAAATCTATCATATTAACAATTAATTGCGCAAAAAGTATTATTATATTGCCTCCGGCAGCAGTAATTACCATTAAATTTGTATATTGTTGATTAGCCCAGAATTCTTTTGATGAACCTGTTCCACCGCCATTTAAAAAATTACAATATAGAGTAAAAAGTATTTCAACTTCATTACATCCTTCACAAGAAGTTAAAAAAGAAAGACGAACTGCTCTTTTATCTGATTTATCATCACTAGTAGTTGCTGCTATTTTATTTAACTCCTCTTTAAACTTTCTTAATGGCAAACTAATACCATATGTCATAACTGCTTTGTTATGAGCATATCCGTGCTCATTATTGAAACTTGTTGCTGTTAAATCAAATAACTCTCCTGAAAAAAATTTGCCAACACTTATAGCATCAAGATCCGTATTAATATCAGTTTTAGTATCATCCATTATATATATAATTATATAATAAAATTGAATTTATAGTTTATTAGTTAGCACACCATAATATATATAATAAAAGTTATAATTATTAATATGTCATATTCAAGTGTTGTTAAATTTATTAACACTATTACCAATATTATAGGTAATGAAAAAATTATAATAACTGAAAATAATCATAAAGTTGGTAGTTTAATATGTAGCCATAAACCATCAATAACTATTAATAACTACATTAAACGAATTTTTAAAAGCGAATTAATTGATGAGGAAAATTACGACGCTATTATTTTACATACTATAAATTTAATTCATTATTTAAAAACAAAAGGAATATATTTGAATAATTATTCATGCCACAGAATAATTTCAACATTAATAATGTTGTCAAGCAAAATTATTGAAGAGTACCCACATTCTAATTGGTATTGGGCAATATTATGTGGTGTTAGTTTAGAAGATATGAATATGATGGAGCGCTCAATAATGGAAATATTAGATTATAATTTACATATTATTATTTCGCAACAGCAAGCCATTAATATTTATAAAAGCATATATTGAAAAGCATATATTGTAAAGCATATATTGAAAATATAAAAAATTGAAGAAACTTTTTATATTTTATATTAAGCAAAGTAAAGTAATATGCCTGTACCTATGGGAATTCCTATTTGTCCAATTACACAGGATGTTATGAAAGAACCTGTTATAGACCGCGAAGGCAATACATATGAAAAATCAGCAATATTAGAATGGCTTAAATCTACCAATACATCTCCTATAACAAGAAATGTTATTAGTGCTTTGGAACTTGTTCCCAATAGGGCACTTATGCAATCAACTACAACTACTTGTAACAGTTCTCAAGAAAATATTTCTAATTGCTCTAAATGTAATAAAACTATGAAAGTGTCAAACTATAAAGGAGCAAAAGCACCCGTATGTTTTAATTGTAGAGATTGGTCTTGTAAGCACTGCACATTTATTAATAGTGCTACGCATAAAGAATGTACTATATGTGAAAATCCTCGTTAAAGGTTCTTTTATATTAATTTATAATATGTTGTTTTTTTATTTTTCTATAAAGTAAAATTTTTTTGAAAAAAGGACAAAAATAAATGTCCTATTTTACATTTCCAAAATGCTTTATGGAATTTTCGCGAAATTACCATTTTTTTATAAACTCTTACCATTAACATTACAAAGTTTGTTTTTATTCTCTTAAAATGTCCTTACCATAAAAATAAAAACATAAAAAAAATAGTTTAGGCATTTTTTCGGTAAGTATTTTATACTTACTAATGACTTACGAAATCTTGCCAAAAAATGCCAAAATTTTTTGTTGTGAAAAATGCGCATTTAATACGAGCAACAAATTTAATTATTTGAAACATTTAGACACTCGGAAACATAAAATACTTACCAATACTTACCAAAATCTTGCCAAAAATGCCACACCATTATACGAGTGCTTATGTGGTAAAAAATATAAGCATAAGCAAAGTTTGTATGCGCATAAAAAAGTATGTGTGCCTAGTGCAAAACTGTGCGAACAAAGTGTTGAAAATAGCAATATTGAAGATTATAATATTGAAGATTATAATATTGATTTTAAAGAATTAGTATGTAAAATGATGACAGAAAATAACGAAATTAAAAATATGTTGCTAAAAGAAAATCAAGAATTGCGATCACAAATCAGTGAATTAATTCCAAAAGTAGGAATGTATAATAATACTATAACAAATAGTAGTGTAACAAATAGTAGTGTAACAAATAGTAGTGTAACAAATAATAAATTCAATATTCAAATATTTTTAAACGAACAATGTAAAGATGCTATAAATATGAAAGATTTTATCGAATCTATAAAAATTAGCTTACAACAATTAGATTTAATACAAAGCAAAGGACTAGCAGAAGGTTTAACAAACGCTATATTAGAAAATATTAGCAAACTTAGTTTATATAAGCGCCCCATTCATTGTACTGATATTAAGAGAGAAACATTATACATAAAACACGATGATATATGGGAAAAAGATAAAACGAAGGAAAGTATAAAAAAGGCAATCAAAGAATTATGTCATAAACCATATTATACATTAAAAGAATGGTTAGACAACAATCCTAATTATATGGATGATGAAAATAAGCAACACTACTTTATACAAACCACGCGTTCGTTGGGAAAAAAATGCGACAGTTTTGATGATAAAGTAATTAAAAATATATGCTCTAAAACATATATTAAAGACGCATAATGTTAAAATATTATTTTATTATGACATAACATAATAAAATATACTATGAAAATATTGATTATACTACCAACAAGTAATTTTATTCAAATAGTTTTTAATCAAATAGTTTTTATATAATATATAATGTTATATATATATATCTCTATAGACCAAATTATGTATTTTAGTAAATTTACTAGAAAGCAAAGTAAAAAAAAATATATCAAATCACAACAACAAACTGCTAAGAAACAAAGTAAAAAAAATTATATCAAATCACAACAACAAACTGCTAAGAAACAAAGTAAAAACAAGTCTATCAAATCATTTTTATTACCAAAAAGAAGTAATAAAACAGAAAGTAAAAGTGCCAGTGAAACTACTATTGACACAATAATCTCAAATATAACAAAACAAGATATAAGTGACGATGAAAAAATACAAATGATTTGTGATGAATTATCACAATTAAAATCAATCGTTTTTTACGGTGTATTAACATTACCTTATATTAAGTCTAAAGTTAGTAAAGGCGAATATGATAGAGGGCAAACACTTGGGGGTATGATTAGGCAGGAAACAAATGCACTAAAATTAACCAGATTAAAAAAAGAACTTGAGAAAATAGATACAAAAATAAATACTACAGAATCGGATATAGTTGAAAATGACATAAAATTAGCAGCAGCAACAATAAAAGCAAGAGAAGCAGATGAAAAAGCAAGACAAGCAACTCCAAAAAACAAACTAACACTAGATAAAGATGTGACTGCCAAAAAACAAACAAAACAACGTTTAGAAGCAAAAAATGTTGAATATAAAATAGCACTTTCAAAGTATGAGAACAAAAAACAAGAACTAAGCAACGATATAAAGCAATTAGAAGCCGATGCTGAAGAAAGAAGAAGACAAGAAGCAGATGCTATGATACATGCCGATACAATTGCGAGGGAAGTAGATATCCTCAATAGATGTTTAGAAAAATACAAAGTACAATATGTTGATTTTAATAATATTTTAGAGCAAATAGAAGACAACAAAAATAGGTTTATGGAACAAATTAGTTCTATAGATTCACACTTTGAACATATGACTAGTAATATAATAAGAAGGATTGGAACAAATTTAGATAATATAAATAAAACAAATTACGATAATAGATTATTAGACTATAAAAGTGAGAGACAAAGAATGCCACAATATAGAATTTTATTACGTAAATTAGTAGATTCAATAAATGCAGTAAATAATTGTAGAGGTCGAATACGAGCATTACCAGAGGGGATCGCGCCAATAAATTTTACAGAAGCGGACCGCATAACCCTCACATGTGCTAATCAATTTGAAATCACAGGCGTAGATTGTAATAAAGTTTTTCGCTCGGTGCAGAGTGGTATGATGACAAAGGTTTTAGGACTTGAGATATTAGATGTATGGTTAGAAAATACAAGAAGAGTGATAGAATTAGAAAAAGAGTTGTTTTCAAAAGGATACAAAGGTTCAAGATATTTAACAAATTATGCTATATACAAAGAGGAATTTGATAAAATAGACAGTACTGAACTCGAAAAAAAATTAAATGAAGCGTTCGAAACCTCAAGAACAAGAGCCGCGCATACTAAAGTTAAAACTATACCTTTGAGCGAGGCAGGATCAGGATTTATGTGTTTTTTTTACTCTGATTTTGATAGAACCACAGCAATTCAACGAGCTACACTACATCAACCGAGGGATAATTTTCATTTTACGTTACATTTAGATGAAGGTGATCCAGCTATACATGAAGACCTTCCTCACAGAAACATCAACAAGTATTCATCTGGTTCAATTCATCTTACAGCTGCTACTGGTATGAATATGTATAAAGCAAATATGCGACCATATATATTTGAAAAAGATACAGATCAGCCACCCATTGACGAGTTTATTGGATTGCCTCGTTGTATTCAAATACTACCTGTTTATCCAGGAGATGCTACCGAAGCGTCAGAGGTTATATATGTAGGGAGAATAGTAACTGATACACTAAATACATATTTAAAAGAATTAGCTATTGATTCTCAAATGCTAATAGAAAAAGCAGCACACAATTCTAATTTTCGTGAAAATACTTATCGCCCAATAATTGATAAATTACGAAGAGAATTACAAAAACAAATAAAACTTGTTAAAAAACCAAAATATTTAGCTGAAATACAAATATTTGAGGAAACCTTAGCCGCGATTAACGCAGATTTACAACAACATATAGAAGTAATAGAAATAGATGACGAGTGTAAGATATTTTTTGAAAGAAGAATTAAGGAACCATATGAAGAAACACTAGGGGCGGCAGAGAAAGAACTAAATAATAAGAAAGAGAAGTTTAAAGATGATGAAAACGGCATGGATTCTGACATTTTAGTTGAAATAGCGAGACAAGGTGTACAATTAGAAGATGTTTTCCCAGCAGAATTTTTTCCAGAAGGCGGGCATATAAACCTAAGGGACATAGCAGCAAGAGCAGCAGCAGAAGCAGCAGCGGAAGGAAAATACAAGAGAAAAAAATATACAAGAAAAAGATTAAATAAAGTATCAAAAAAGAGACGACATAAAATCTCAAGAAACAGAACAAACAAATACTCGATTTATAAGATAAAATCAAAAATAAACAAAAATAAACAAAAATAAACAAAAATAAACAAAAATAAACAAAAATAAACAAAAATAAACAAAAATAAACAAAAATAAACAAAAATAAACAAAATGGGTATTTTCATTTAGTAAATATTAACTAAATAAAAATATGCGACACCGATGAGGTTCGAACTCATGCGGGCAATGCCCAATGGATTAGCAATCCATCCCCTTAACCACTCGGGCACGGTGTCAAAAAAAAACGGTGATAGCAGGGTTCGAACCTGCGCGGGCTATGCCCAACAGATTTCAAGTCTGTCTCCTTAACCACTCGGACATATCACCAATAATATATTATTATTAATATATACATTATTAATAATAATATATTTTTAAGTAGTATTAATAAAGTAATTATTTAGTAGATATTATATATTAATAATATCTATAATATATATTAAGGTTACATAATGAAATCAAACACATATATAGGGGGGATAAAACCATACGAGGAAATTAAACAACAACAACTAAGAAAGCAAAAGAGTTCTAGTCGCTCATATAAACCAAAGAGTTATAGTCGCTCATATAAGCCAAAGAGTTATAGTCGCTCATATAAGCCAAAGAGTACTAGCCAAAGACATAAACCTACTAGCGATGAAATCAGCATTGAAAAAAGTATTGATGAAATATTCTTAGATGTTGGAAAACAAAATCTTAGTTCTTATGATGAAATAGAAATGATTCGTGAAAGATTATTACAATTAAAAACAATTCAATTTTACGGCGTATTAGAGATACCTTATGTATTATCGCCATCTACTGGCGACGAATACAAAACAACATCAATTGGTGGTGCTCCTAAAAAAAAGGGGGTTCAAGCACAAGAGAAGGTTCAAGCGAAACTGGATATTGAAGCGAAAGTTCAAGCGAAAGAGGACTTACTCAAAAGAATAACACAAAGCACTAGTATAGGCGAGATTACTAAATTAAATACTGAGTTTGTCGAAATATCAAAAGAGATTTTAACTTTTAAAATGAATTCAGCTTTAACATCAGATAAAAAAACAATTGACTTTAGTAAGTTAACAAAAGAAGAGAAAGAGGCATTAATAACACTGGGTATGATGAGTACAAAAGCAGATCAAGATACTAAAGATATCAAGGCGCGAGAAAACCAGTTTATGGGAATAATTTCAGATGAAATTGTAAAAATAAATGCATCAAAAGAAGCATATAATAAAGGACTTAATTCAATATTTTTTAAGTATGAAAATAGTTCAGAAATGAAAAGACATGATAGGGATGTATCTACGCTCGTATCTCAAATTAAAAAATTAAAAGCAGAAATTACAGCACCAACAAGGATACAACTAGAACGAGATCCAGAATATATGGGATTTGAAACCACATTTGCAAAACTACAGACAGTTATAACAACTGCAAAACGCAAAATAGACACATTCGAACAAGGAGCACAAAGTACAACTAAAACCGATTCTCTTTGGGCTAAAAAACTCCAACCCGCAAATCCATTTACAATCACCGATGAGGAATGCAATAAGATTATAAGTGCTTTTCGTGGGGGACTTATTTTAACTAGGGAATATGGAAAAGCAATATTTGATGTGTGGGAAAATAGTTTAAGATACATAATAGATTTACAGAAAAGCTTGTTTTTGAAAGGATATACAACCGATAAAGAACCGTTAACAAATATAGAAAAATATCATAATATAATGAGTAAAGTTGACCATAAATCACTCATACTAGAATTTAAAAGTGCTTTTATAGCACAACAAGGAGGATATTATATTAAGTTTAGATATAAACCAGGACAAAGTCCGGTGTCTGATCCATGTCATATATTCTTTTTTTATAGGTTTAGAGAAAAAGATAAAGAACTACCAGAAGAAAAGTTTGGAGATTTTCATTTGACAATACATCTCGGCGAACAAGTAATACCAGACACGGCCGCCTCATCCCAAGGAAAAATGGGTAATCTTGATTTTAGAGAGGGTAAAATTCATCTAGTAAGTGACCAAAATGATTATGAAAATAAAGCAAATTTACTACCATATATTTTTACGAAGACAAATGATGCTTTACCAGGAGAAAACGAATGTATGCAATTAATACCTTTATATCAACCAAATGCTCACCACAATCATAAAGTTATAAACACTGGACGTGTAATAACAAAAATATTAAATGACTATTTACAGACCTTACATATTGATTTAGGAGGAACTCCAGGAAAACAAGATAAAGAATTAATTGATAAAATAAGTTCCTATTTATTAAAACAACCAAATACGACTATGCAAAAAGATTTATTACATCAAATTATGGAGTTTGAAAATACAATACGAGAAATTACGAATAAATTAGTACGCGATATGATGAAGGGGTTTTATCTTTCAAAAACCGTCGAGCAACAAAAAGCTCTGCAAATAGATAAGTTATTAACTTCACTTACTACAATTAATAATTTCATTCAACAACAAAAAACATATGCAGAAGAAATAAGTATATCAAAGAATAACTCTACGTACTACGAGAATATTATCGAAGCTAAGAATTTAAGACTAGATGAACTTAAAAGGTATGCACAAGCAGCATTAGCACAAGCAGAAAGACTAGAGGCATCACTAGCAAAAGCAGAAGCGACACGAAACAGCTTCACACGCGTGCTCAGAGAACTGATGCCCCGCTCAGACGCAGCACAAGCAGACGCAGTAGAAGCAGACGCAGCACAAGCAGTAGAAGTAGAAGCACCAGCAGTAAATCAGAGAGTGACGCGGAGCAAAACACAGCAAGCAGCAGAAGCAGCACAATCAGCAGAGACAGGAATATCGTTTTCACCATCGAATGAACCAGAAGAGACAACAGAAGGACAAGCGGTATCTCTAAAAGGCGGTAGAAAGAACCGAAAAATAAAATATACAAAAAAGAGATATAATAAAGTCTCAAGAAAAAGATATAATAAAGTCTCAAGTAAAAGATATAATAAAGTCTCAAGTAAAAGATATAATAAAGTCTCAAGAAAAAACGGAAATTATAATAAACAATAACTATAGTAATGAGTTATGTATATTTTATAAAATCAACACATGGTTCAACATACATTGGGGCAACAGTCGACTTAGACAGGCGACTAAGACAACATAATAAATTGATTGTTGGTGGAGCACACGCTACATCTATGAAAGTTGCTAAGGGCGAAACGTGGAGTTATTATTGTTATGTAGAGAATTTTCCAACTTATAATGAAGCCCTAAAATTTGAATGGAGATGGAAATATATATCACGACAAATTCAAAAGGAAAATCCATCATTAAATCCAACAGAAAAAAGATTAGAAGCACTTAAACGTTTATTAGCACTACCAAAATCAACAGCAAAAGCAATTGAATATAAAGATTGGGGAAAAAGCCCAAATGTAGTATATGTTTCTTAAAAACGCTAAACTAATCACTTTTTTGTAGAGTATAAAAAAATTGATTAGCTTTATTTTTAATATATGTTATGTCCTCCGATCATAAAGCGCAGCGATGAACACCATTACCATTTGCGTTCCTCGCATCCGCCTCTTCAAGTTCATGGACAACAGGTTCGTGGAGCAGGCGTTTGAAGCAGGTTACGGAAAAGACTGCGTTCGATCCATTGGGTTCTTTCCAATGGAACATAACGGAATGCAGTTTTACAAGCTCGAGGTGACATTGGTGTGTACAACAGAGGAGGCACTTGACATGTGCTCAAAGTTGAATGAGGGGCATCACGTCTTCTTAGACGTGCCGTTTTATCAGTATGTTGAAGGAGCCAAGGTGGAGAAAAAGCATGTATGGAAGTGTGTGAAGTTGAGCTTTGACAGGCAGTGGCGAAAAAAGCAAGAAGGCAACTATCATGACTGGTCGCGGAAGCATCAATTGCTCCAGCCTATGCCGGCAAGTGTAGAAAAACTAGAGAAACTTCTTCGTGAAACTGCCGAGTGCGCAAGAGCATGCAGAAGTAATGTAGATGACGCATTGTTACGAGCACAGGCATATGCCACAACACAGCAAGACTGCTCGCCACAGCGTTCTCAAGAGCTTGCGCACTTTGAAGAGCAGTTACAGCGTGTGCGATGGCATAGCAACAGCATTGTCCATTGTCTTGGTTCGGCATGCGAACAGGTACCTCACATTAAGCATAGTATGGGCAACATGATGCGCGTAGAGCCTAAAAACTAGAATAGCGATAAAAACTAGAGGACATAGTACAAGGTTTTAGAGCATGTTGTGTTTTTTTTTACATATTTTTGTTATACTTTAAAAAAATTGAATACTATTTTTCTAACTAAATCTATAGTCTAGCAAAAATGGCACCAACTATTTACAACATCAATAAGGCGCAACTCAAAGCAAAGATTGCCGCGTTTGATTACGATCATACTCTTGTGTGCCCAAAAGATGGCAAAACCATGCCTTCCGATGTTGAAGATTGGAAATGGTTGTATCCAAACATTCCAGATGAACTTAAGCGTTTAAACGACGAAGGCTTCAGTATTGTGGTTTTTACAAATCAGTCCAAATCGTGGAAGGTTATTCAAATTCAGTATGTCATGCAGACTCTCAAAATTCCCATTTTCATTGTGGTTGCTAGCGACAAGTGCGATTACAAACCAAACCCCATCATGTATGATGTATTGGTTGGAAGTGCCAAAGTTAATAAAGACCAATCTTTCTTCGTTGGAGATGCGCTTGGAGGCAAAGGGGATTGGGCAGACAGTGATAAAATGTTTGCGCAAAACATCGGTTTAAAGTGTCAAAGTCCAGAGAAGATGTTTGCTGTTAAACAAGAGGAGGCAGTTTTGGAAATTCCCGCAGTAAATTTGTCTGATTCCAAACAAGTCGTTATTATGGTTGGTTATCCAGGTTCGGGCAAAAGCACTATTGCTAAAAAGATTTGTGAAAATGAGCAGTTCGTGTTAATTCAGGGAGATGTGCATAAAACTTCCCCAAAAATGATTAAAGCTGCGTTGCCAAGCGTTAAAGAGGGCAAGTCTGTCGTGTTTGATGCCACAAACAGTTCTTGTAAAAAGAGGAGCGAATACATTGAATTTGCTAAAAAGCATAACTTGAAAGTGGTATGCGTCCATATGTCTACTTCTTTGGAAATATCATATAAGCGTAACAAAGAAAGGGATCCCGATCAGCAAGTTCCAAAAATTGCTTACAGTGTCTATACAAAGCATTTTGAAAACCCAAGTGTGGAAGAGGGATTTGACTTGGTCGTGTTTTGAATCACGCCTTGTAAAGCATGTAAATAATAAAATTTTTTCTTTTTTCTTTCTTCTTTCTTCTTTTTTCTTTTTTTTTAATTATTAATTAATAATTCATATTAAACTATTAATTATTAAAATGCCATACTTTTTCTAATCATACTTTTTCAATAAGTTCTCCTTTCAATAATTTTGGTTCCACATTATTAAGTATAACAAAATCTTTTTTGCGCCTATATGAACATATATATACTGAACCTAAGCAACTCGCAATAAATAATAATGCTAAACTATTAGCATATATGTTTTGTAAAAGGCGTACAATGTAATTTAAAGTGTCCGTGTCAATTATAACTTTATCCTCAAGACTGGTTACAAAAAGAGAAATTACATCCTTACTGGTTTCATCATATATTTCTTTTATATCATCATATGTGCTTAATATATCATTATAAGAGTTTAAATCAACCACAACTAATGTTTCCAGTATATCCATTATAATATAGTATTATAAAAGATTATATTTTTAATTTTAAATCATTTTTATATTTTTTATTTTAGATTTATTCACATATAAAAACATAAAAAAAATTTACAAGTAATATTTAAAATCCTACTCATAAGCATAACACACATATTTCTCCATTGTCATCACTATAACACAATTTTTTTAATCTATAATTTTTGGATTTTAATGTAAAATTTATAGTCTTTATACAATTTGCGCAAGGTTTTGCGTTCATAAGTTTAGTACCGCTGTTATTTGTGCGAAACACAATAAGATTTATAGGATTAATTTTTTCTGATTTTTTTAACCGACTTACACAATCAACTTCGGCATGAACGCAATCATTATTTTCTTTACATGCTTTATTATTCATATTATATTGATTATGTCCAAACGCATAAAACACACTGATACTTTAACTTAGGTGAGAACGCTACACAACCAATTTTTGCTTTTCCATTGTCTTTGTTCTCAATTGAAGCACGCAAAGGAACATAAGTATTCAAAATATTACGCAAAGCCATTATTTATAGGTTTATAATATTTAAAACATATAAATAAATCAATCAATTTTTTTTTATTGTTTTATTGTTTATTGAAAATTAAATCTAATATTTTGGAACATATTTGGCATATTTGGCATATTTTCTCCTATTATTGTGTGCTCGTGTATAACACCGTTAATATTTTCACTAACTTTCTCAATTCTTTGTCCGTTTATAAAAAAAATAGATGATGAACGCATTACATTGTTATTAAATCCTGGATTATTAAAATTTACTGGAAATCCAGGCATATTTACAAAAGGATTGCCTTGATTTATGTTCATATCTCTAAAAATATGATTAAATAATTCACTTGGATCAACGAAACCTCCAGGAAACCCAGGAGGACCATTATTAAAATTATTAAATTTTTCAGGATTCATTAATAACTCATACGCTTCTGATACTTGCTTGAATTTTTCTTCTGCTTGTTTTTTTTCTTGGTCGCTTAAACTTTGTTCTTGTCTATCAGGATGATATTTTAATGCCATTTTTTTATATGCTTTTTTAATTTCTTCTGGCGAAGCATTGTCTTGTAATTCTAAAATACTTAAACACGTATTTCTATCCATATATTAAATGTATTAGTAAAATACTTATTAATATAATTTTATATATTATTTATTATTTATTATTTATTATTTATTATTTATTGAAATAGCACATAATTAAAAAATTACTTAATTTATATATAATGGGCACTGAAACAAAGAAAACAGATCTTGCAGAACTTAAAACAAAATGTGGAAATGATAAATTTCAATGTGCTCAGCGTTTTTTTTATGTGGAAGATTATTTGAAAGATAAAACACAATTTATAGAATGTACACCCTTACCCGAAACCAAAACAATATGTTACATGCCCGAAAGTTATGTAGAGAATTTTTTTAAAATTATTGATCCGGAAAAATTATACAATAGATTTAACAAAGGATCCAATAGTATAATGAGTGCTTTTGTTGCTGAATTAAATGACAAATTAAAACAAAATGAAGCTGTAAAAGAAAAACTAACAAGTGTTTATGAAATTGATATTACAAGTCTTGATCATAATAATATATTGAGCAAATATGTTCCAACTGAGACCGGCGATCAAGAGTCATGTCATGATATTATTGGCAATGTTCGTCTAAATACTACATCCCAACCAAATTCAATATTTCATATTTCTATTCATCCAAAAACTTCAAAATTTGTGAGAGCGAGAAATAAAGGTAAAAAGATTGGCTCGTGTGGTTATTATAATAAAAAACCTGATACTGAAGGAAGTGTACCTGATACTGAAGGAAGTGTACCTGATACTGAAGGAAGTGGCGCATTTCATTATAAAATAGATAATATATTAGACCCATCGGATATGGATAAACCCTTTAAAAAATTTATAAATGCGGCCAATGGTACATTTTTAAAAAACCCAACCGAATTTACACGTAAGGGAAATAAAGAAACGGACACAACCAATTCTGAGTTATATAAACTACATAACTTTTTTTATGAAGAATTTAGGGAGTTTTGGAATAACATAATAACAGAAAGAACGGCTGATATATTTAATACGACTACAGACGAAGCCTCCGAAAGCCTTCCTCTTCCTACTGTACGGAGGAAAAGCTCTCGACAAGGACCTCCATTTGATCCAAACGAAGCCACAGAAGGTCTTGAGCCTGAACGGAAGAGTTCTCGAAAAGATCCAGATCCATCTCTTGAAACATCCGGAGAAGGTAAAAGAATAAGAAGAAAAACTAACAAAAAAAGGAAAACAATTAAAAAAAGGAAAACAATTAAAAAAAGGAAAACTATAAAAAGGAAAACTAGCAAAAGGTAAAAATGTATCTAGTGCTGCGTTATATGATAATTATCAATGTATAAAAATTGAATATAAAAATTAAATAATAATATTGCTTATTAACTATACTATAGCACATAATGTCTCCAAGTTCTTTAAAAAGAATAAATAAAGAAATCAAAAATTTCAATGAAAAAATGTATTGCTCACATATTTTTTCATATAATTTGCTAGCATTCTTAGGAAATCTTAATTTAACTATTATTAGCGTAAATACAAATAATAATACAAATAATAATACAAATAAGGATGAATATTTTGTATTAATAAAAAATAAAAAAAATAAAACACTTTTAGAACTTAAATTTCCAGAATATTATCCATTTAAACCATATAGTGTAATAAGTTATGATTCCAATATTAAAAATGCTTTGCTAAATAATGAAATTTCATATTATAAATATTTAATTAATGTTGGCAATAAAATACAAGCAAGAAATAAGAATATATATAAATTTTTTTTTAACAATTTATATTCTTATGAACCATATTTTTTGAACTTAAGTAAAAATGATTGTTATTGTTGTAATTCTATTACTTGTAAAAATATGTGGTCTCCAGCATCAACTATAAATTCAGTAATTTATGAATATTTAGAAATAAGATTTATTGAGACTTATAGTTCTGAAAAGGGATATAATTATTTATGTAATATTTATAATAATTTAATGCACAATATTTTGGGTAAATTACCTCAAGAAATCATTGAAACTATTTTAAATTTCAAATAAATAATTATAAATATTATATTAAACATTTAATAGTAATACTAATATTAGCAAAGGAAAATGTTTTCAGATGTGAGAAAAAAAATATATAAATATTTAGTAGCATTTAAATATGCTGAAAAATTAGAAATACAAGCAATACAAGCAATACAAGAGCAATTATTAGAAACAAAAAAAGAAGTTGAAAAAGCAGATATTAAAGAATTAGAAACAAATATTAAAGAATTAGAGGAAAATGGATATACAATAATTCGTAATGTATATAATAATGAAGAAATAGAAGAATATAAGAGTGAATTTTTTAATTGGTATAAAAATACCAAAGATGTAGAAGATTTACATCCAATTATTCATGGAAATGGTATTTTCAAATATTTTGAGATCGGTCATCAACGGTTTAATTGGTTAGCACGAACAAATCCAAAAGTACTAAATATTTTTAAGCAATTATGGAATAGTGACGAACTAGTTACTAGTTTTGATGGGTGTTGTTATTATCCAAGTGATTATAAAGGGGATGATGTTTATTGGACACATACCGATCAATCGTCGTATAAAAAAGGGCGCCATTGTCTTCAATCCTTTTTAAGTTTAACTAATAATAGCGAACGTACATTAGTAATATATAAAGGTAGTCATTTACTTCATGAACATTATTTTAAAACTTTAAATATTGATGCTCCGCGAGATTGGTGTATTTTGGACAAAAACTATGTTAATAACTTAGAAAATAAAAAAATTTATGTTAAAGTCAATGCTGGTGATTTGGTTATCTGGGATTCCAGAACATTTCATCAAAATAGTTGTGGAGATTTAAATTGTAATGAAGAACGTTTAGTTCAATATTTATGTTATTTACCTAAAAATGATCTAAAAAATGACAAAAAACAGCGCGCATTAAGACGTGAATATTTTGAAGAAAGATATACTACAAGTCATTGGCCTTATCCATTAACGCCTGTTCCGGCACAACCTTATTATAATTATTATTCAAACAGTAAAATAATTATTGATTATAATTCATTACCTAAACCAAGACTGGAAGATTTAAAGGAGGAAATTGAGAAATTATTATAAAACTATAAAACTATAAAACTATAAAACTATTTTATATGTTCAAGAAGCAATATATTAATATTATTAATAATTACATCCTTATTATTAATATAAAATTCATGTAATGAATGCGTAAAAATATATTTTATACATAATTGAGCTATAAATAATACAAATTCGCGCAAATTGTTTTTTGTAAATACTTTTTCGCAAAAATAATAATATAAAATACTTAATACGAGCGCTTCTTCATCGTTATTATTAATTATTTGTTTATCATTAATATAATCAATCATAATAGTATTAAAGGTTCTCTCAATAATTTTTTGATTTTTTAAAGGCACCAATTGATGTTTAGGTTGTTCTTGTTTTTTTTGAGAAATAAATAATACAATTTTTTCGGGCCTTTTTTCTAAACTTAGTTTTTTTCTATTAACCATTTCGGCAATATTTGCCGGTGCTGATTTAATTCTTTTCATACGATTATATATTAATTATATTAATTATGAGTATATTTAATATAATTAGTTTAATTATTTTTATTTTAATTTCAATTTTTTTATTCAAATATTTATAAACTATGGTTTAATCTACGTCAGCAATGTCTGGATCTTTAGCGAAATCTTGTTGTGCTCCTCCTTGTCCAGACATCATTTTTTCTTGAAGTGGTTTCATTGCTTCTTGGAAATTTTTTAATCTATATTCATATTCTTCTTTTGAAGCGTTATGATTATGTTCTAACCATTTAACATTTTCATCTATAATATTTGTTAATTGTTCTTTTAACGATTCGTCAATTTGCGATGCTATTTTTTCAGTGCTTAATGTCCCCTTAAATTGATATACCATATTTTCATAATTATTGCGTGCTTCAATTGTTTGTTTTGCCTTTATATCGTCTTCTTTAAATCGTTCGGCATCTGCCAACATCTTGTCAATATCTTCTTTGCTTAAGCGCCCTTTGTCATTTGTTACTGTAATACTATCTGATTTACCACTAGATTTTTCACATGCTGAAACAGTTAAAATACCGTTAGCATCTAAATCATAACTAATTTCAATTTGTGGAGCACCACGAGGCATAGGTGGAATTCCTTTTAATGTAAATTCGCCTAATTTATTATTATCTTTAGTAAATTGGCGTTCTCCCTCGAATACTTGAACTGTAACTGCTGGTTGATTATCAGCATATGTGCTAAATGTTTGTGATTTCTTTGTAGGAATAGTGCTATTACGCTCAATGATTTTAGTCATTACACCACCACTTGTTTCTACACCAAGCGATAATGGAGCAACATCAAGAAGTAATAAATCATCAATTTTACTATCTTTAACACCAGAAAGTAATGCTGCTTGAACGGCAGCACCGTAAGCAACGGCTTCGTCTGGATTAATAGATTTATTTAATGTTTTACCATTAAAAAACTCGGTTAATTGATTTTGAATTTTGGGAATACGAGTAGATCCACCTACTAAAACTACTTCATGAATTTGTGATTTGCTAATTTTACTGTCTTTAAGAACTTGCTCTACCGGTTCAAATGTTTTCCTAAAAAGATCGCCACATAATTCTTCAAAGCGTGCCCGATTCATTGTGCTTGAAAAATCAATTCCCTCAAATAAACTATCCACTTCTAATGTTGCTTGTGTAGATGCCGAAAGCGTCTTTTTCAAAGTTTCACATGCACTCTTAAGACGACTAATTGCCCTCTTGTTTTCGCTTAAATCTTTTTTATGTTTTCGCTTAAATTCTTGAACAAAGTGCTGAACAAGACGAGTATCAAAATCTTCTCCTCCAAGACGCGTATCACCTGCTGTTGCTTTTACCTCAAAAACCCCATCATCAATGCTTAATAGAGTTACATCAAATGTGCCTCCGCCTAAATCATAAATCAAGATGTGTTTTTCTGTGTTGTCTTTTGTTTGTTCTAGTCCATAAGCAATTGCGGCTGCCGTTGGTTCGTTAATAATTCGTAATACATTCAATCCGGCAATTGCTCCCGCGTCCTTTGTAGACTGGCGTTGAGCATCATTAAAATATGCTGGAACAGTAATAACAGCACTATCAACTGTTTTACCTAAATATGCTTCGGCAGTTTCTTTCATTTTTACTAAGATCATGGATGAAATTTCTTCTGGTTGGAAATCTTTTAGTTCGCCTTTATAGGTTGCTTGAATAATGGGTTTATTGTTTTTATCAATAACTTTAAATGGAAAATGCTTAATATCGTTTTGTGTGCTTTGATCGCTATAAATACGCCCAATAAGTCGTTTTGCGTCAAAAATTGTGTTTTCTGGGTTTTGAGATGCTTGATTTTTGGCCGCGTTTCCAATTAAACGCTCGCTGTCTGTGAAAGCAACATATGATGGAGTTGTTCTTGAACCTTGATCATTGGCAATAATTTCACATTGACCATCTTTCCACACACCCACACATGAATAAGTTGTGCCTAAATCAATACCAATAGCAACCATAATATTATGATTATTTACAATATTATGGTTTTAAATAATTTTTATAAATATATAAATATATAAAAATAGAAATATGAAAATATAAAATTATTTTTATGTTTATTTTTATTTTAACTTATAAATAGGGTTGAATGCTAATAAATCATTTTCATTATTATTTTTATTTTGAAATAAAAAAATAAATAAGTTTATTAGTTTAAAGATTAAAAAATCAACCCTTTTATTCATGCTTTCAATATTTGCTGACATAGTTTTATTAATAGTTTCTAATTTTTTTAGATCGCTATTTGAGAGATTTATGTTTATTAGTGTAGGTTGTGTATGTAATAAATTATTTGTTAGTGACATTATATAATTATAAAATAAATATAGTAATTTATATAAATATAAAATATATATTTATATATATAATATTACTATATAAACTTTATGTCTAATGAAAATAATGTAGAAAATAAAATTACTAATTTGGAAAAACAAATAATTGAGTTACAAGAAAAATTTACTAAATTAGAGGCAATTATTTTAAATAACAATAATAATTATAATAATGATTATAATATAAAAAATGAAGTAAATTTGGATAATGTAGTTTGTACTAGAAGTATTGATTTTTCAGAACCTAAATTAATGAGACAACACGCATTTATGTTATCTAGACCTTAATGATTTTTATTTATAAACATTGGTTGTTTGTTAGCTATTGTCTTGATTTATTACATTATTACGCACTAGGGTTAGTAGTGCCTTGAGGTGAACCTGGTCCCAATGCTTGTGCTCGTGCTTGTGTTTGTTTAGCAAATTGCTGTGCTTGTTCACCTAAATTCGCTAATTGTGCACCTAATCCTAGTGTTTGTTCTTTTACTGATCCAAGAGCAGCTTGTGCTTGTGTACCTAATCCTTGTGCTTGTGTACCTAATCCTTGTGCTTGTGTACCTAATCCTTGTGCTTGTTCTTTTACTGATCCAAAAACAGATTGTGCTTTTGTAACTACATTGTCTAAAGACAACCCTCCTCCTCTAATATTTTGTCTTCTGTTTCCTCCTTTATAGTATGTTTTAATTCTTCTAATTCTTCTAATTCTTCTAGTTCCTTTAACTCTTTTAACTCTTCTTCTAGTTTTTCTAGTTTTTCTTGCCATAGTTTTATATATAAAGTATATATAAAATATTATAAAATATTATAATATTTTATAATATTTTATAATATTTTATAATATTTTATAAAATATTATAAAATATTATAATATATTAAATATGAATTATCATACTATTATAACATTGGCAGTTGGTGCTATAATAGTGGATACTATTGTAGGTTATATTTTATTATTGACAAAAAGTGGAAAAACAATAAGACAATGGTACAGTCAATTTACAATTGGAGCATATACTATGGACATAGCATCATTAGTTATTGGAACTTATATAGCCACATTATTAACTAGTAATTATTATTTACAATTTGTTTATGTTGTTATTATTGGTTTAATACACGATACTTCTTTTGCGCTATTTTTAAATAATGTTAATACTAAAGGCAGTAAAATACTTCAATTTTTCAAAGATTATGCGAAAGAATATGGGAAAAAAATATTACTTGTTGACGCACTAATGTTAATATCAACATTGTTTGTATCTAATGTTTTATTAAATACTTTTTCAAATAGCGTTATAATATTTTTAGGAGTCTTGTTTTCATATTTTGGTCTATTAATGGTATATTCTTTCTAAATGTATATTTTTTTATTATTATAGTTTAAATGTTATATTAATATAAATGACTAAAACAAATAAAAAGATAAAAAAAAACAAATTACAAAAAGGAGGCACTAATCTTAGCGTTCAAGCATTAACATACAATTTATCATGGGCTTCGCAAAAAAATGTAGTAATGGGTTCCGAAGAAGATTTTGTAAGGCATTGTCAATCTATAAATAGAAATTGTTATGAAGAAGCATTGACTAAAATAGAAGAATTACATAAAGAAATAAAATTTGATGTAATTGGTATTCAAGAAGTAGAAGATTCGAAATTAGTTAGTAAAATATGTGAAATAACTGGATTACAAGGTTGGTATAGAGGTGCTACTTGGCACCACCATAAAAATGTATATTCAGGATGTGCTATTTTTTGGAATACTGATATGCTCGGAACAATAGCTTCAAGTAAAACAATTAATCTTGCGCAACTAGATGATACAGAAGACGAATTGGTATGGGATGCTAGAACTTGTTGTATAATTAATACTACTAAGGATATTAACCTTATTGTTGCTCATTTTCCATGGTTAATAAGCAACGACGATGTAAGAAAAATAAGTGAAATTATTAGTACGCATATTTCATCAAATGGACCTATTATTATTTTAGCAGATACTAACGATTCTAAAACATTTATATCAAAAGAACATCCTTTAGTAATAAAAAATAAGGCATTGTCACATGGATTATCAAAACAAGACGCACAAAAAATGTTAAATTCATGTTGTTGGCATGAAAAGGATCATCCAAAAAATTATGGACATTTAACTGATACTGGTGATTACATATTATCGGAAAATGTAGAAAATATTAGAATTCCAATACCTAAACCAACTAATGATAGTACTGAAGCAACATTATTCTCAGACCACATGCCTGTTGTTGCCACTGTTATATTAAAGGTTAGTGGCTTAGTATCACAACAAACTAGACAAAGTAGCAAAAGAAAAACTTATAAAAAAAAAATATATGATAAGTTCAAAACAATTTATGACAACGCTAAAACATTTAGAAGAAGAAGTAAAACAATTAGTGTTGTATAATAACACTAAAACTAATAAACACACAATGATTGCGTATTATAAACAACTGATTCGGTAATTGTTGATGTGGATGTTGAGGTGGATGTTGTATGATAACTAATATGTGAATCTTTTACACTAATTTTGCCATTAGCATAGTCTTCTGGAAAATAATGGTTTAAATTTTCAATAACTTTATTTGTTCCATAATATGGGTGAATTAATTTTGAATGATTGGTAAAATTATGTCCTAATGTAATACATTTTAAACCACCAATAAACATAACATGATGATTTTCTAATACTAACGTAATCATGCTTGATGATGGAAATTTAAATGTGCTAAATAATTCGCCCGGAAAACACCATGTTTCCTCTTTTCCATGTAATCCAAATTTAATAGGATGCCATGGAGTAATTAATACTCCATTTACGCTTACATAATCCCTAAAACCCGACTCAATAATTGTTTCTACTACACATAACACTTTTGCCCCAACAATTTTATTATTACTATCAATAGATTTAATAATATCGAATTTTTTCACATCCTTCAAACGCTTAGATGTTCCATTAAACATAGCAATCATACAATATGAATCAACACAACCACCATGCGGATCATTATAAGATGCCATCGAAATAGGTGATAAACTTCTATAAAATACGTTTCCTGTGCTTGGACTAGTATTATGAACAACCAATGATGGTTTAGGTGCTTCAAGACTATTGAAAATGTCGCTTGACTTATCTACAAGTGCTTCGAAAACTTCGCCACCAAACATACAACCTTCATCCTTAAAATTGGGTTTGATTTGTTGATTAAGAGAACGCGAAAGTTGGTCTAAATAAAACTCTCCCCAACGCTTAAAATATTTTTGGTCAATTGCCAACTTAACTTGTCCAATATTGGCAAAATCTCCCTTAATATTTTTAAGAAGACCATCTACAAAAGGTTGACTATGCACGTCTCTATTTTCTTCTAATAATTTTACTAATTCATCATAACTTGCTTGAGTGCTTAATAAATTGTTAATCCTATTAGCGTTAATCATTTTTCTAATATATTCTACACTTGTGGTCCTAAGAATATGACTATTCATAGTAAGATTTCTAGCATAATGAGCAATTGTAGTATCATTTACACTATGTTGTGTTGATGTATATGATTGTCCTCCAATAGTATATGTGTAATAATAACTAAAATCTAATTTATCTTCAAAATTTAAAACAATGTTTCGCTCTTGTTGATATTGAACTGTTCCAATATCATAAATGTATTTTTGATTAATTGGGTCATAATTATAAGCAAAATCGCCGACTAATAAATTATTAAATGAAGCACTATTAGTTTGCTTGGGAGTAACATGGAGTTGTAAATTCATAACTACAGAGCATAAGATAGTCGCAATAAAATTACAAAACACCGTAGCAATCATATTACCGTCTGGAATGTGTGCGTTTCCACCGTTAGAATATTTGGCAAGATTATATAATAACGTTGGTTGTAAATTATAACCAAAACCGAATGTGTAAATTGGATTCGTAAAATTCTTGGTTTTTCTTAATCGCTTGAGCGTTTCAACCTCGCCTTGTGCCGGCGAAATATTAGGAATTCCATCTGTTAACATTAAAATGGCGCTATTTCTTGATTTATCTTCACGACTGTCTAAAATTTGTAATGCTTTTTCAATTGCCCCCCAAATATTTGTTTGACCACCTGGTTTAATCGAATCAATAGAAGTCATAATTTGAACTTTATTTGTTTCAGTAGCATACATAAGAGGGGTTACAATATCAATAGCGTTGTCAAATTTAATAATACATATACGGGAATGCTGATCTAATGTTTGAACAACTGTTTTTGCTGAATGATTAACAATATCTTGAATTGAAAGTCCATTTTCCATATTTTGACCATTTCGGTCTTTTGCTTCAACTTGTGAGTGCATTGAACCGGAGCGGTCAATAACTAGCACAATATCTTGCGAAAGATGACCAGCACTCAAATCTTTGGGAAAACTCTCTTTATTTACATTAAATGTTAAAAGTAATTTGTTAGCACTTTTAGTGATGGCATGGTCTAAAATAATAGGTTTGCTTGATTTAGTGTCGTTAGGTTGTCCAGATACATTTTGAACTGTTTGATTGTATTTGTCGCATAAAAATCTGAGTGCTACATTTACTTTTAAATCGGAAATTCTCATAGGTTCGCGCGTAATGGGTGATTCTTGTTTAATTTGTAAGGCGGCAACAATAGCACTTCGCTCATATGTATTTCCATCATTACCTTGAACTGGATCTTTCATAACACAGCAAGTAATGGGGCAAGTAATAGTTTGAATAATAGCATCATTATTAAGGAGTTCCATAGCAATATTTTATTAAATGATTTAATAAATCAAAATTATTTCAATTTTTTTTACTAAAATATTAACAAATATTAACAAATATTATAAAAATTGAAATTATTTTTAATAAATTACTTGTTAAGTTAATAATTAAGTTAAATTAAATTAACTATTAATTTAAATGGAAAACACAAATAGCATTGAACAAACACAAGTAAAAGAAATTTATGAAGAAATTGCTGAACATTTTGATAATACGCGTTTATATAAATGGACTTGGGTAAATGATTTCTTAAATAAATTAAGAAAAGATGCTGTTGTATATGATATTGGGTGTGGAAATGGGCGTAATATGGTAAATAATAATACTAAAAATCTTAATTTTATTGGAATTGATAATTGCGAAAATTTTGTTAAAATCTGTAAATCTAAAAATTTGAATGTGCTTTACGGAAATATGACTTGTGTTCCCTTACCTTCATCAAGTGCCGACGCACTTATGTGTATTGCTGTTTTTCACCATTTAGAAAACAAAGAAAATAGACTTAAAGCATTATTAGAAATGAAGAGATTATTAAAACATAATGGGAAAATATTATTATCTGTATGGTCTATTAATCAACCTCCAAAAACACGACGCAGTTTTAATAATTATGGAAATAATATTGTTTTATGGAATAAATATGGTAAAATTTATGAGCGATTTTATTATATTTTTAAAGTGGATGAATTGAAAACTTTATTTAATTTATGTGGATTAACAATTACAAATTATGAGTTCAGTTGTGGTAATGAAATATTTACACTAATTAAAAAAGAATAATCTCTCTAGGTTTTAATATTATTTACAAAAACTATAAGCATAAATAGTAATAGCAATAATTCCTAATACAAATCCTAAATGAAACTTAAACTGCATTTTTTTGTAAATGTTTAACCATCCTTGAATTTGTGTTTTATCATTTAAATGAAGCAACATATAGTCGGTTTTGGGATATAATATATAAAATAAGTAGTTAGTGACAAAAGTAATACTGGCAACCATACAAATTTTTGGAATAGCAGATGTTTTGGATTTTTTATTAATAAAAAACAAATATTTCTCTCCAAAATAAACAGCAATAAAAGATAAAATGATTCCTAAAACAAATCCGCCATAATATATAGATTTGCGCTCTTGAATTATTTTTTCATATAATATTTTTTGCTCTTGTGTTAATGTATTTATAAATTCTTGCTTATTATTATCATTAGTACAAGAAAATATAGTATAAATATTAGCAATTAAAAAAACAGAGGCAAACATACACGAACCATAACAAACCATTTATATTATTAAAATATATTATTAAGATATAATATTTCAAAACAAGTTTTCGTTTTGAACCAAAAATATTATATATTTTTTGATATATAATGGATTTAAATATTGAAAATTATAGTAATGAAGAAATATTTAAAATATTAAATATTGATAGTAAAGTTATTGATAATAATGCTCTGTCTTATGAAATTTTATATAATAAATTACAAATAAAAATAGAAAAATTGCGAAATACGGATATTAATGAACTACACGAACTAAGCGAAAATAAAGCACAAATGGTAGATTTTTTTTATCAATGTTTTATTAAAATTAATAAATTACTAGAAGAAAATCAGCAAAATAGCGTAATTATTCAAGACAGTCATAATATTATTAAGCACAATGAAAGTAAAAAAGAAGAATATTATTCAGTAAATTATAAAAGCGGATTAATAAATCCACTAACTATAAAAACATATAAAAAAGTTATTGCTATTGATACACGATTTAGAGATAATTATGAAAGCACTAGTCCAACAAATTTCATAATAAATTTACCTACTAATTTAAAAAAAGTGCTATCTATACAAGTAGTTAATTATCAACTTCCATATACTATTTACTCTATATCAAAAAAATCTGGTTCCAATTCTTTTTATGTAAATAATAGTTTAATAGAAATAATGGATGGTGGTTATGACGAAAATTTGTTGATTCAAGAAATAAATAAGCAATTACCATACGGCATAGATCTCTCATATAATCCAATAAATTCCAAATTTTCTTTTGCTAGTAGTTCCATTTTTAGTTTAAATTTTGATTACTTTGAAAATAGTGAAATGTATTATAATTTGGCAAATAATATTGCCAATAATCAACTAACATTAGGTTGGATACTAGGTTTTAGAAATAATAGCATAATTAAAAATGGTAAAAATATAGTTAAAAAATATGAAGGATTAACTAGTTATGAGGCAGAAAATTGTTATGACGGAGGAGTTAGTAATAAATATTATTTATTATCAATAAACGACTATCAAAACAATCATATTAATGCTTTTGAATCGGCATTTAAATATCAATCATTAACTGATAATAATATATTATGTAAAATGACAAATTCAAAAGAAGATGGAACAAAAACGCTATTATATCCAAAACGAATATATTTTGGTCCAACAAATATTAATAAACTACACATAAAAATTTATGATGAATATGGTCGAATATTAGATGTTAACAATGGCGATTTATCAATTGAATTAGAGTGCGAAATTTTATATGACTTATAGAGCATATATAACATATAAAATTCATTTAATTAATAATATTACACAATTGTTTGTTGAAACTTCATTTCTTGTATAATCACTTCTAATTCAAATGTAAATTCTTCATCTATTGATTCAACTAAGTTTCCAAAATGGTCTATAATTTTAATATTAAAATCAGATAAATGAATAGGACCATTATACTTTCTTATATTATTTTTATTATCTATATTGTCCAATATTTCGTATATATAATAATTATTCAGGGCATTACCTTTATGTGTGTTTATTTTGGCTAATATTTTATCGCTTGATATATTATTTTTTAAAAATAACTGATGTGTTTCAATAATAGTACTTATATTTTCTCTAAAGCAAAAAAATATTGGGTTGTTTAGAAGGCAATATGTTTTAGGTGATGTTATTTTATAATTATTACTTGTATTATTACTCGTATCGTAATTTTTAGTAAAGTCAAACCCTAAAATTGTTGCCAATGAATACGGTTCAATATAATTTGTAGTAAAATCTATTTCATAATGTTTAAACTTAGTAGCATAACCAGAAGATGTATAAATTGAACTTAAATCAAACGAACTTTGTTTGGTATTTTTATTAATTGAAAAACTAAGTGCGTTAATAAATTCGGAATTGCTTATATCTATATTAGGTAGAGTTGTTGTTTTATAATCTAATATTTGTCCGCTTAGAGTATATGTAAAATTTTTAAATTTGTTATTCAAAAAGTTTTCCATTTCTGTTATATCTTCATAATATCCATTTTCTATTGTTAGTGAATATGAAAAATCAATAATAAATGAAATATCAATAGTAGTATCAATAATGGTATATTTTTTTATAATAAAAGTATTATTTGCTTTCGAAGTATGTATTAAAAATGGTTTTTTTATGTTTATTGCTGTTAATTTACATTGAATTACATTATTGAGCGAATTTGTTAATTGAATTTTACAATTGGTCGATTGCGAAAGCGCAACATTTTTATCACTTCTATAAAATGTATTAAAATATAAATTTTTATATAAATCATATTTTTCTATTATTGTTCCTGTTTCTGTTTTAGTTGTTTTATATTTGGAATAATCTACATATGATTCTTTAATATTTCCGTTAGCTTCTATTATTTCATTTTTTTTGTTGCTATTGCTATTGCTATCCTCTTTTTCGTGTTCGTTAATGTCCTCATTCTCTTCGTCATCGTCCTCGTTATCGCTATTAGTATTACTAATAACTACTTCAATATTATTATTAGCATTAGAATGTAAATAATTATCTAAATTAGCATTATTGTTATTTGATAAATGGTTTAATAATTTATTTTGTGCCTCAAAAAAAAAAGTTTTTATAGGTTCATTATTTTTGAAAATATTTGAGGTCAAATCATGTATTTTTAATAATATATTTTCTCGCGTAAATTCGTCTAATTCTATTAAATTATATAGTTCATTTATAGTATAATCTTCAATATTAGTATTAAAATAATTCGAATTATTTTCTTGTGGTAACATTATATGTATAAAAATACTATATTTAATGTTAGCAAAGTATTTTTATATTTTTAATAGTTACAAATCTGTTTTTATACATTTTAATTAAGAATTTAACAAAATTAAATTCTTCATTATTAATTACTCTTTTGGGCAATTTTTGTATTCCCTGACCTCGTTTACAATGATATGCCGATTTAAATAAGTATTCTTCAAGCAACGAAATTACTTCCTTTTCATGATTATTAAAATATGTTCTATTTATCCTGAAATTTGATCTGTATATGTATCGATTATAGTTATTGTCTGTATAAATTTTATAATATTTTTTATTTTCTCGGACACAATTATTTTCAATTATACCTATACCCTCAATAATATTTTTGCTATTATTCATTTCCAAAACTATTAATGTTGTATATGGTAAAATTGTTTCGCTAATTTTAATAGGACAACCATAAATACAACCAATAGCGCTATTGTTTTTTTTTAGCCAATCTTGGTTTTCGTTAAAAGTTATAGCATTGAATCGTGTAACACATATTTCCATAGTTATTTATAAAATATTTTATTTTATAAACAATTATCAATTTTTAAGTTTTTTAAGTTTTTTAAGTTTTTTAAGTCTTATAAGTCTTATAAGTTTTTTAAATAATAACATTGAATTACAACTTCATTTATACTTTTGGCAACTGTATTTTTTATAACATTGATTTTTTCTTCATTACAATAGTTATGTAGTAAATTGTTGTTTATTGAATATAAGAATTTGTATTTGTTTATACATTCATATAATTCATTATATTGCCCTATATTTTTAGGATTTACCGAGTTTATAATTACATAATTGTCTACTAATGATATGTTTAAATTTAAACTATTATTTACAAGCGGTAAGGTAAACTCTGTTAAATTTTTCTTTTGAATTACAGTTAGTTCATTAACAATTTTTATTATATTTATATCTTTTTCTTGAAATATATCTAATAATATATTTTCTATTAATCCAGAATTATAGTCTTCATTATAAGTTTCTTTTAATGTGTCCCTTACTTTAGACTTAATATTTTTTATATTTGATTTGTAAAATTCACTTACTATCGGAAATAAATCACTCTCTTCTATTAATAATATATTATGTAATTTTAAATAATTTTTATATTCTTCTTCTATTATAGTAAATAAACATTGTTTAATAGTATCTACAATGATAGTTTTTGACATTCTATTGTAATATTGTAATATTATAATATTATGATTAGTATTTATGTCATAATTAAATTTTATTTTTGAGATAAAATAATAATTTAATAATTTAATTTTAAAATACTATATAAATTAAACTTAATATATAAAGTATTTAATATATTATTTTAATATGAACTATCTTAATATGAACTATCTTAATATGAACTATCTTAAGAAATTTAAATATATTATTTTGGATATTTTTTATAAAACCAAGTATTTTACTTATTTTAATATATTTTTAAATGCTATATTTCTTAATTATATTTATTATATATTTATGGGCGTTACAAATGATAATTTAATATTATTATTAAATTACAGTATAAATTTAAATGGGTGTATAATAATTAAATTAGTCCAATGGTTAAATAATCATATAACACTTATAAAAAATGATGAAACTAAAAATTCTGCTATTACAAAATTATTTTCAAACTATTATGAAAATTGTAGTGTTCATAATTTGAAGTATTCAAAAAATTTATTTTTCGAAGAATTTGGTTATTTATTTGATGATGTATTTATAATAGATGAAACTTATCCTATTAAATCCGGTTCTATTGCTCAAGTTTATAAAGCATATTTTAAAAATAGTGCTAATAATATTATAAGTAATGATTTTAATATTAATGATCCAGTTGCTATTAAAGTAGTTCATCCTGAAATTGAATATCAAATGTTGTTTCCTATTTATTTTCTAAAAATTTATAAATTTTTTGTTACTAATTTTACATTTTTAAAAAAATACGATACTATTATTAATTATGATTCATATTTTTTTAATTTGAGAAACCAAATTAATATGACCAATGAATATAATAACAATGAATATTTTTATAATAAATATATTAACAATGACATTATTATAATACCAAGACCATTAATAAAAAGTAAAAATTTTTTAATTATGGAATATATTGAGGGGGAGTTTTTAGAAAAAATGAATATTAGTACTTATAAAAAACAAGTTTTAATTTCATTTCTTAGTATTTTTATTAAAGATACTTATATGTTTGGAAAATATATACATTGTGATCTACACGATGCTAATTGGAAAGTGTTAAAGCAAAAAAAAAACGAATTAGATGATTCTGATGTTTATAAAATAATTATATATGATTTTGGTTATGTTATAGAAAATAATTTAAATGAGCATATTATAAATTTAATTTACTACTTAGATATAAATAACACTTATGAAATTGGCAAACTGTTATTTGAGCATATAGAAAATTTAGAAATGGAAGATACTAACTCATTGGAATTTTTAGAGTATAAAGAAGATGTTATTAGTAAATTTGAAGACTTTGCTAAGTATTGTCATCCATATACAGAAAGTAATCTATTTGCTTGTTATAATTTTTGTCATAGTTATGGATACAAATTGAAGAATAATTTATTGGATTTATTTGTTAGTATTATGTTGCTAGATAAGTATTTTAAAACATATTTGTTTTCTTATAGCAATAATGACAAGAATATTAACTTTAATGAAAAAACATATTACAGCAGTGTTTATAATATAAACTTATTTTATGTTTCTATATGTGAAAAATACGATGTTTTTCACAATATCAAAGATTATTTAAATAGTAAATATATAAATAATACATTTTTTATTGAAAAAATCAACTATAATAATAGTTATTTTAATTCATTAAAAGAATATGATAATTTTGATATTTAAACTATAAACATTTATAACATAATGAATATGAAATTAGTGGAACTAATGATTTCTTTGATTTTAAATCATATAAATTATTATTTGTTTCCCAAATAATCCATCCAGTTCCTTTACAATATTTACAACATGTTGAATTAGTAATTTTTAATTGTTTTTTATTAATATATTCATTTTCAAAGTTGCCTTTATGTGATCTATTTACATTAGTAAATAGATTTTTTTTGAAATTATTATAAATTAGATTATTTACTAAAAATTTATGCTTTAATAAAGTAGTAAATAACATAGTAATTTAAATAATAAATAATATTTGATTTATATCAATTTTTATAGTTATAAAAATTGATAGTGCTTAATATTTTAAGTTATATTTGATTTATATAATGGAAATTGCCAATAATGATGAATATATTGATTCATTCTTACTTGAAGTAGATAAAACTATTGCTAGCGGAAATATTATATATATAAAGAATGCTATTATAAATTATAGTAAATTTATAGATAGGTCTTATATTACTTGGGCAAATTTATTGATTTTAGAAATTATACAAGAAAAATTAGAACATATTGAATTATAATATATATATGTAAATATATATAATTATAATATATATAATTATAATATATATTATATAATATATAATATAATCCATGGATTCACAGATATCTTCTGAAAAATTTAATGATATTAGTGAATATACTAAAAAAATAGCTTCGGATATTTTCAATAAAGGGTCAGAGTATATTACACAAGTTTTAAGCAGTAAGGATGCACAACCATTTGACTTAAATGCTATTATATCTAGTGAAGGTTATAACGACAATCAATTTTTAAAAAACTTGATCGCTTCAACTACGGAACAAGCGGGTGATGAAGGTATAAACCCTAATACTCAAAAATTATGGATATTTTGGTGCTATCAAATAGCAATATTGGATAGTATTTGTGGAAATATTCAATCATTTTCTGGAACATTAATTGCTGAGAAAGACTCAATTATTAAAAAACCAGAAACGTTGAAGGCTATTGAAAATATAAGTTCTAGTGCTAATGATTCTAGTACTACTTCTAGTGATAATATGGGTTTATACAAAGAAATATTGAACGTAGATATTACAAGAACAAAAAATAGTTATATTACATATTCTTATAAATTGTATATTAAGGCATTAATAAATTATGCTATAAGTATAAGCGTTAAAGAACGTATTCCTATAGAAAGAATTAAAGAATATATAAAAGAATATTCTCTCGAAAAACAAGGATATATTTTGCCTACTATTGAAAACTCATATGAAAAATTATTAGAAAGTGAAGTATTTAACAAATATATTGAAATTATCGAAAAATCTATAGTTGAAGGACTTAATACAAGCACTATGTTTACGGAAACGCCTACTAGAGAAGAAAGCGCAAGAACAGCAGGAAATGTAGAAAAAGTAGAAAAAGTAGAAAAAGTAGAAAATCCAGTAGCAGCACCAGAAGAAGAAAAAGCAAGATTAGCAGAAGAAGCAAGATTAGCAGAAGAAGAAAAAGCAAGATTAGCAGAAGTACCAGTAGTACCAGAAGAAGAAAAAGCAAGATTAGCAGAAGAAGCAAGATTAGCAGAAGAAGAAAAAGCAAGATTAGCAGAAGCAAGAAAAGCAGAGGAAGAAGCAAGAGCAAAAGCAGCAGCAGCAGAAAAAGCAGCAGCAGAAAAAGCAGCAGCAGAAAAAGCAGCAGCAGAAAAAGCAGCAGCAGAAAAAGCAGCAGCAGAAAAAGCAGCAGCAGAAGCAGCAGCACTAGCAAAAGCAGCAGAAGCAAAAGCAGCAGCAGAAAAAGCAGCAGCAGAAAAAGCAGCTGCAGAAAAAGCAAAAGAAGAAGCAGCAGAAGCAGCAGAACAAGCAATAGCAGCAGAACAACAAAGATTAGCAGAAGTAGCAAGATTAGCAGAACAACAAAGATTAGCAGAAGAAGCAAGAGCAAAAGAAGAAGCAGAAGAAAAAGCAAAATTAGAAGCAGAAGCAATAGTAGAAGCAGAAATAGAAGCAGCAAAACTAAAAGATATAGTAGACCCTAAAAATGTAGAAGCTATAAAAGAAAAACTACATGAAACGTATAGTAAATACAAAGCCTTATTTCATAACATTAATTTTTTAAAATTAATGACTATTGTTTCGTATCCTATTCAATATGAACAATTTATAGAAAAAGCAGGATGGTTGAGTTTGGGGCACAATAATTTCTTGGACAATTTATTTATTGATATGACTAAGTTGGAGACGATACCTGGGTATGTTGAACTTTTTAGGTTTCCGGGAGATAAAAATTCAATAAACATGTATAGTATAAGAGATACAATTATATATAATTTACACAAACCTAATAATCCAACACACAAAATTTTTGTTTATATGCTTTCTAAAATATTGTCAAAATCTACTGGAAGTGCTGTTATATATGAAACCCCTGAATATTTAAAAATTATACATTACTATTACGAGATATTAAGTAAAAATTATGATTCTATTATAACTACATATAATACATTACGGGGAGGAAAGTCTGGAACTATTGACAATTTTTATAATAGTATTGTAGCACAATATAATAAAATATATTCATTCGTGAGAATAGGCACAAGAACTGTTGAGCCAAATCCTAGATATAAATATACAGAGTTTGCTAGCAATCAACCTGACTATTTAAAGTTAGATTACATTAATACAGATAAAGAAAATAAGGATGTAAAATCGTCACCAGATAACCTAGAAAAATATATTTTTGGTATGTATGATAGTATATATGTACCTGACCTAGAAAATAACGCAATTTCTGAAGATTTTTTTAATAAATGTTTATGGGATGACACAAAAGGTGCTTTAAAAAATAACATATGTGTTATTGGGATTGGACAGTCAGGTAGTGGTAAAACTAGTTCTCTTATTAGTTTCAAAAATACAAGTGTTAAACCCCCTAGAATTGAAGATGGTATTTTAATTGAGGCATTAAGAAATAAAAAATTTAAAGCTACATATAAAAAGTTAATATTGACTATAACTGAAATTACATTAGACCCCAAAAAAACCCCTGGAAGTATTAACGACGTCACCGATACATTTTATACGACAAAAGACGCTTGTGCGCCCACAACATATGTTAGTAACGCGAGTAGTTGGAAACTAGAAACAAAGGTAGACTCTTACTCTCTTGATGAGAAAACAGCAGCACAAGATATAGGGACTTATATAGTATGGATTATGGATAATAGAAGGTTAATTCATCCTACTCCAAATAATCCTGTTAGTTCAAGAAGTCATATGGTTATATGCTTGACTTGTACACCTGCTGATCCCAAAGGAGAAGCAAAAAATATAATCTTTTTAGATTTGGCCGGAAATGAAAATGAATTTGAATGCGACAAACCTTCTGTTATTATTAAATTTTATGAGAAATATATGTTGGAAGAAGACAAAACTAAATTGAAAAAGGTATTTGAAGATGTAGGTGAAACTTGTTCAAAAGATAGAATTGATACAATAAATTCAAATGCTAGTACTATGAGACAATATATAGATGAGTTAAATGGTGATCACCACGAACTTGTAAAATTAGAAACGCAGATACAATCTATTGAAGGGATTAAGAAATATTTAGAAACTAAAATAGTAACAAAACTGAACAAATCAGGTACAGAGAGTTTAATGGAATATTTATCTGGTACTCCTATGCCGTATCTTTCACGTTATTTATTCGGTAATAAAGATGAAGAAGTAAAGCAACAATATGCTGACGCAGAAAGATATATTAAATTATTAGATGAACTTTGTAAAGAGTATATACCAAAAAATACAACAATAACAATTATTACAAATAATGGAAAAAACAAAATCCCTTTAGACACTAATACCCTTGGAAAATTTATAAATGAACGTTGGAAGGACGGGGATAACCAGCTTGGGATAAATAAGGATACAAATTATTTAAGGACTTTAAAGACTTTAAGGGCAAAGTATACTGATTTAGATATCTTCTTTGTATTAATCAAACAAATAGAGGTTAAATTAAATGATCTATTAACTACAAAATCATCATATAAATTCTATAATTTTGATACTATAAAAGATCCTATATTACAGAATATAAGCGCACGCAAGGAAGAAATAACTTGTGACATGCCAAAACTACTAGCAATAGCTGAAGAATGTAAAAAACGCAGATATGAAGGATTTATGATTAATAGAAGTATTAGAGATATGATTAAAGAAATTAAATCCCTTATGAGAGTTAAATTGATACGAGAGGACAAAAAAATTAGTTATATGCCTTTATGTTTTGAAACACAAATATATGAAAATTGTTTAGATCCATTAAAAGACCAAGAAATATATGATACGTTTTATGATACACCAGAAAATACACCAGAAACAGAAACTAACTCATCGATAATATTACAAACAATAAAAGAGAAGGATGTTGATTTACTAAATTTAGATTTTGTTGTATTTACAGTAATAAATATTTCTAATAATACAAATAATCCACCTGCCCCTCCTTTCATTAATATAAATGATCTTATAAAACATACACATATTATAAAAGATGATGAAAAACTAGCAAACGCATACAAAAAAGTACTTGAGAAATTAAAAAAATATAAGTTTTACTATCCAGAATCAGGACAAACCTATATTGACCAAATTACAAATATAATGAAGCTATCTACTCCATTGAAACAAGCAAAAGCGTTGATAGAATTTATTAATAATGTTAATCAAACAACTCTTATTGGAACACTTGAATCTTCGGACAAATTAAAACATTATATATTTAATGATATCCCTTGTTTAATTACAGAAAATACTACTACTACTCCTACTACTCAGGTGGTCGGAGGAAAACGTCAATTTATTGAAGATCGTAATCATATGATTGATCAAAATAGACGACATATCAGCACTCGCAGGAAACAATTAAAAGGATCAAAACTAACCCGTAAATCTAAAAAGGATTATCGTTATTCTTAGTATCAATAAAATGATCATAGTTATTTGAAGAATTAGCAACACTTACTTCTTCTAATTCAGATAAATTAAAAAAGTTAATTATTAATTTATCTCGTTGTATTTGATTTAAATTTAACAAATTGGGAAAATTTGTTATTTTGGTAATATTTGGTAAAAATAAGAAAGCATACTTTTCTAAATACCGCATTCTATAATTAGTTGTTGAAAAAATAAATAGGGCAATTTTTGTTGAGAGAAATGCTTGTATTTGTTTTAATTCTTCTAGTGAATAATCATTTAGTGTTAAAATATAATTATCACGACTAGATATACCATAGGTTCCCGAACTATCTAAGTATGGAAATCCATACATTTTATGCGCCAATATTAGTTTTGGTATATTTGCGTAATGTTGTAAAATATTTGAGTAATTTTTTATTAAAATTGGTGTTTTATTTGAGAGATTTGTGGTTTTAATATTTACATTTGTGCCTATTACATTTGTGTCTAAGTCTCCAAATACGGATTTCTTGGGTGGACTATTTGATTTATATACTTTTAAATAACCAACTTGATCAACATAATACAATAGTTTATTTATAATAGCGATTCCGTGTGTAGGAATTGGATAATTGGGTTTTAATACATAAGTAATATAAGATTTATGAATTTTATCGTAAATAGGTATTGAATTTTTTGGGGGGACTTTCCCATACGTTCCACAAAAAAAACAGGTAGGGGTTTGTGCTTGATATAAAAATTCTTTTTGTGTTTCACTTGTTGAGAGACAATGTAAATAATTTATTGTAAAATTATTATTTACTAAAATATTATACAGACCTGCTTTGTCCGGTTTCATCCATAATGCTGGTATTATTAATGCTAATAATCCATTTTTTTCTAATAATAGTAAACTTTTTTTTATAAATTCAACATATACTTGTTTTCCATCTTCTGACTTTTTGATAGAATTATTTGTGGGAGTTTTTAATGCTCCATTAATATTGTATGGCGGATTGCCAATAATAATATTAAAACGTTGATTGGCATTTAATAGGTCGTTGGCATTTAACACCTCATTAGCATTTAATAGGTCATTGGCATTTAACATAAGAAAATCTGATTTTATAATATTTGTTTTATGGGAAAACAGTGTTTCCAATTTATTAATATGTGGAATATATATTTCGCACATATAAAGCATATTTTCTAAGATATGTGCTTTTCGTGTTGTATTATTTGGAATAGTGTCAGACAAATGGATCATTAGACGATTATAAAGATTTAAAGAAAATGCGCCATTTCCAGCACCAATATCTAACCATTTTAATGTTGGATTTTTGTAATATTCTAATGGTATTAAATCCAATATTTTGTCAACTAAAGAATTGGGTGTATAAACTATGCCATAGTTATTTTTATCTTCTTTTGAAAGCAACATAAATATAATAATAAATATATACTAATTATTATACTATAACATAAAAGATGTTAAAAAAATATTGATTTATTGATTTATTGATTTGTATCCATTGTTTCAATAAACTTAATAATAAATTGTTCGTTTTTTAACACTGAATCTAAAACTGGTTTATAATGCTCTCTAAACATAGCACGTGATTTGTCTTCTTTGAATTTTGATAACGGAAACCATTGAATTTGTTTTTTTTCAAATAGACCATTATATTTTGTCTCAATTTTGTCTTTTAAATGGATTTCAGCAAAATTATTAACATTTGTAAAATACATTGGTAATTTTTTATCATATGTTGTTCTAAAAATATAACTTGTATATTTATCAAAACTAATTGATAATATGAAATTATTATTAACAGTTGTTTCAAAATCATTTTCATCTCCCAAAAACCCATTTAATTCTTCGGTTCCTTCTCTAATTGCTGTTTTATAGGGTTTTTCGCCTTTATGTTGTCCTCCACCAAAGTCACACCATAAATTATTATGTCGTTCTTGTCCTAATAATAGAAATAATGTTCCTTTATATAGTGCTACTGGTAAAACACCTGCTCCCATAGTAATTAATTACTTGTTGCGTGTTTGTAATTATATAAAATATATTTCAATTTTTTTAAATAAACAAAAAAGAAAAAGAAAAAGAAAAAGAAAAAGAAAAAGTTTTTGTTTTCTTGTGTTTTTCTTTTTGTAGTTTCTATTTTTTAGTTTTTAGTTTTTAGTTTTTAGTTTTTGGTTTATGAAACATTGTTTAGGCAACTTTAATACACTTGAATTGATTTGCATTTGCTGTCATCATCTTATTTCTAGTGAATGGAAAAACAACTTCTGTTTTGAATACGTTTTTTACTTCAGATTTATCAAGAATCTCATAATTGGGATTATTTACTTGCTTGTGAGCATTCCTGTTTACTAAGAGTGGCCAGAACTTATCTCCTTGATACTTGAACTGTGTCTTTGTGTTTGGATCCAAAATATCTTCTTGTAATTGCTTGGATTCAGTACTAGCAAACCACTCGTCAAAATGGACGAATGCTTCGCGACGATTTTTGGTCTTGTTGAAAACGAAGTCAACACGCATTACTTTTCCAATATTATGCGTCTTGAACATCTTAATAATATATTCCTCGCTCGTGTTGCGAATAATTGGAATATAGAGCGAAAGAACCGACATTTGCTTGATTATTAGTTAGTATTAAACTTGTAATGTCTTTAAATAATTATTTTTAAAATGAAATCAATTTTTTTTAACTATAACAAAAATATTAATAATTTTTATAATAATTTTTATAATAATTTTTAAAATTGATAAAAATTATTAATATTTTAAGGTTTTAATACAAATAAAAGACTTGTTATAGCAAATGAATAATTACAAGCGAAAAAATAATGATTTTATTAATACTTATATACCGCTATTGTCTAATAAATATAAATTATATGATAGTTATAATAATCCTTTAAATTGTGATAAGCTAGTGATTACTGATAATCATGTATGTTTTGATGCTCTTGTTAATAAAGAAAGCATATTTGTTTTGATTAAATTTATTAATATTATTATTGCTAATAAACATTTGTTCGGCGATTTTAAAATTTATATACATATTAATTGTAAAGGTGGTGTTTTAACAGAACTTGCCCCTTTTATTAATTTTAAGAAAACTTGTGCTTACGAAATTGTATCTATTATTGACATAGAATGTTATGATAGTGGATTTATTTTGGCATCATTATGTAATTATAGAATTATAAATAAAAGTGCTAAAGTTTATATGTCTAAATTTTTAGTAAGCACTAAAGGTGATTATTATTGGAATTATTTTAATCAATGTACTAATGACGAAATAATGGACTTTAAAATATTGTTTTATAGTATTTTATGTGATATTGTGGAGTCTAATTTAACGTCCGAAAAATTGGATACTTATTTACAAAAAAATATGGTGATTGTTTGGGATTGTAAAAAATATAAAAAGTTGGGTTTTGCCGATGAAATTATTTAATTATATAAACAGTCAAAGGTCATAATAAAACTCCAATCCATATTGTTTAAACTGAATGGTCTCCCATATTCATCTAATAATTGGATTTTTAATTTATTTATACTTGTTGGACCAAAATATTCTCTAACATATTTTTGATTATAATATATATCTCCAGCATATGCTCCTTGTTTAAATCTCGTTTTTTCTTCCAATAACGCTAATATATTGATGCGTGTTATAATATTTGGAGCAACAATAGAATCGGAAGCTATTGCGAAATGATTATGAGAACTCGACTGAAAATCGTCTATTGCTATATAAATATAGCGTGGATAATTTATATGACATATTGCCGTAGAAACAGCATATACATCGCTTGCGTCCACTATTATTGAGCTGTTTCTAAACCCTAGTTGCCATCCTAATTTTTGGTATAAATCGTTTGAATAGCAATTAGTACTTTGATTAGTACTTTGATTAGTACTTGGATTATTTATATTAAAGTTAATTTTTATTTTGTATGAACCCAAACTATTATTAGAATTATCATATCTAAAACAACTATATCCTGATCTTGGTTCTATTACAAAGTTTAGATGATTTGATATATATATAAAAGATACGTCTTTTATTTTATCATTTACCTCGCTTATAATATTATATCCTATTGCGCGATTATTACTTGACGATGTTGATTCGTATAAACCAGGACTTAATTCTATTATTAGCGGAGAATTCAATGTTTGATTGTTTGAAGTATCTAATATTTCAATACTAAAAACATTGTTATTATAATAACTCGAAATGTTGTGGTAAGTTAGTGGTATTTCTATAGAACTAATTGACATTGAAATTGCGCGTGAAACTGTTTCTGGTAATTGCATAGTATAGTTATGACTCATATTGTCTGTGAATTCATAATTATATCTAAAAATACTGTCTATTGTATATGTTTTTTTTAGTGTTGATTTGTTTGGTTGTTTATAGATTCCTATTTTTGATTCATTAAGATCTATATAAGGGTTTCCATTATATTGTTTTATACTGTTGTTATTTCCTATTTCTAAAGAAGCAATTAATTTATTTTTTATATTATCAAGAAAAATGAAAAGTTCTGTTTTTTTTGATTCACTAATATTGCTTTTGTCTATACTATATGCTATGCTTTCTTTGGCATTATATATATTTTCAATAGTGTAATTTTTTTGTAGTTTAAATAAATTTTTTAGTTCATCAATATTGTAAGTATTTATATCTAAATTAATATTGTTCATTGATTATAAATTTATAATAATATAATAAATTATTATTAATATATAATTTATTATAGTTTATATTTGTAGCAATGTTTTATAATTTGTTCTAGTAATTGAATTACATGCGTGTTTTTCTCGATCTTTTGGCTTTTCTATGTCTTCTAGTTCTTCTATATTTCCCCCCACTAGCACCTGAAGGATTTTTCATTTCATTAGCAATGGATTGTAATTCATATATAGCCTTAGTCATTCTCTCAGCGAGGTTCGTCATTTTATCTTCTTGCGTGTCTCCAACTGATGGTGACTCTACAACTGCCTCGTCTTCCATTTTATAATATATTACTATATTTTAATTTATTTTAATTTATTTATAAATTCCTAAACTATACTATGTAATAAATAGTTTGTCTTTTTAATAAAAATTGAAATAATGAAATCTGGAAATTAATTTACTAAGTATTTTTAACGTAAAATTGAATATATAATGAATACACAAATAGAAGATTTTATTAGCACTAAAAATAATAGTGGTGCTGAAAATTATAATAATATTGATGTTTCTCAATGGAATGTAGACGGTTGTAAAAAAATATTTGAAAAGTTATTATTGTGGATTAGTGAAAATTCTCATATTTTAAATAGTGCTACTAATAATGAATTAAATAAAAAATTTGAAATTGAATTTAATAAGCAAGTTCGTGTGTCAAAAATCACAGGTATTAGAAAATCTATTTTATTAAATGTGTTAAATAATGTTTTAAATAGTTCTGATTTTGATGTCGATTTACGTATTTATTTGCCGGTTTTAAAACTGCTTTTGCGGAAAAAACCGATGCGTAACATTTCAGGTATTACTAGTATTACTGTTATTACTGCGCCATTTCCCGATGGACAAAAATTTAGTTGTAAGCATAATTGTTATTATTGTCCTAATGAACCAGCACACGAGGGCAATAATTGGCAAGCACAACCACGAAGTTATTTGTATTATGAACCTGCTGTTTTACGAGCAAATCAACATAACTTTCAAGCAATTGGTCAAATGTTAAGTCGTTTGGATACATATTTTAATAATGGACATGTTATTGATAAGTTGGAGATTATTATTGAAGGCGGAACATATACTGAATATCCTGTTACTTATTTACAGCGCTTTCATCGCGATTTATTTTATTGCGCAAATATATATTTTGATTTACGTAAAATTTATGCAAATTATGATAATTGTTTAAATAATAAACTGGATTTAAATAATCTTAAAAATATTCGTAGTCCATTAAGCATTGAAGAAGAAATTAAAATAAATAAAACTGCTAAAGTTCATATTATTGGTATTTGTATTGAAACACGACCAGAAGCATTAGATGATAGTTGGTTAATGCGTTTTAGACAATGGGGAGTTACGCGAGTTCAACTTGGAGCACAACATGTTGATAATGCTATTTTAAAAAAAATTAATCGTGGACATACTGTTGAGCAATTATTAACGGCAATGCGCTATTTAAAGGATAATTGTTTTAAAATAGATATTCATATTATGCCTGATTTGCCCGGTGCAAGTGTTGCTAGTGATAAAGCAATGTTTGATTATGTTTATTCTATTGTTTGTCCCGATCAAATGAAGGTTTATCCTTGCCAAACTGTTCCATGGACGGTGATAAAAAAATGGCATAATGAAGGAAAATATGTTCCGTATTTTGATAGCGATCCTAAATTATTGATTGATGTTGTGCGTTATTCTATGGAGACTTGTCCAAATTGGGTTCGCTTGCCTCGCGTAATTCGTGATATTCCGTGTTCTGTTTATGTTGAAGGTGGAAACAATATTGGTAATATGCGACAAATAATTGATGCTATGCTTGAAGGTGAAGGTGTTTGTTCTAATGATATACGTGCCCGCGAAATTGGGCGCAATAGTAAATATTATAATAAGTCTGCAAATTATAATAGTTATTATTATAGAGGAAATGAAGGAGATGATTATTTTATTGCCTATGAAAGTTATGATTGTAAAGCGTTATTTGGGTTTATTAGATTGCGCATTGTTGAGCAAAATAACAATATGACTATTTTTAGTATTCTGAAAAATCGGGGACTTATTCGAGAATTACATATATACGGTACTACTACTGCGGTGAGTAGTTTTGCCAAGAATGGTTGCCAACATACTGGAATTGGTAAAGGATTATTAAAATATGCTGAGCGTAAAACTATGGAAAATGGACTTTATGGAATTGTTGTAATTAGTGGTGAAGGTGTAAAAGAATATTATGAAAAGCGAGGATACAGAGAAGTGGATACATTTATGGTAAAAGATTTTTGGTTTTTACAGGTTTGGTTTTATTATTTAATAGCACAAATAAGGTATTATTGTGGTTTGTAAAATTGTGGTTTGTAAAATTAATGTTTGTATATTACCATTTTGATCTTGTTGGTTGTCTTGGTGTTGGTGGTGGGGCATTTGGATATGTATTTTTTGATGTGATTTTTTCTTCTTTTACATCTTCGTCTAAAAGCATAATTGCCATTGCCGAATAATTATGTAAGTCAATTAAAGTATCTCTTAATGATTCGCTATTTACTAAACTTACTGATTTTGTTGAAATGGATTGAGCGCGCGCAATTTTATCTCCCATACGAACCAAAACACCCACAACACCATAATTGGCAAACGCATCCCCATAATCTTGGTTTTTTCTTTTGAATAATTCTAAACCTTCATTTTGGACTAAACGCATTTGTGAAACTCTTGATGAATTTGTTTCACTTTTTTCTGAAGATTCGAGAGTTAAATTGAACATGTTGGTTGTTTCCATTATGTATTAATATTTATAAATTATTTTTATATAATAATAATATATCAATTTTTTATTTTATTGTTTTTATTGTTTTTTATTTTATTGTTTTTATTGTTTTTTTTGTTTTTTATTTTATTGTTTTTTATTTTCCTCCGCAAGTTTTACACGATTTATTTCCAGTAATTAATAATGGCAGCATTTTTCTATTTGATACTGATCCTAGTCTTAATAAAGGTTGTGTTTTTTGTTGAACTTGTTGTGATTGTTGTATTTGATTATATGTTAATTGACTCTGTGAAACTAGATTCATTTTTAGTAGTGGCATAATAATATTAATATTATTTAATATTATTATTTTGATTATTTATTATTTTGATTATTTATTATTTTGATTATTTATTATTTTGATTATTTATTATTTTGATTATTTATTATTTTGATTATTTATTATTTTGATTATTTATTATTTTGATTA
>Ga0247843_1001398_pt1 | contig 49428 bp, 71 predicted proteins | sample LaCruzMarch2017__FD_192420 | JGI IMG/M metagenome (GOLD analysis project Ga0247843, IMG submission 192420) | Freshwater microbial communities from meromictic Lake La Cruz, Castile-La Mancha, Spain - LaCruzMarch2017_8m | ecosystem: Environmental > Aquatic > Freshwater > Lake | place: Spain...
AAGCGCGGTGCCGCTCTGGAATGGGCCTATCTGGAAGGGGCCAATCTGGAAGGGGCCAATCTGAAAGGGGCCAATCTGAAAGGGGCCAATCTGGAAGGGGCCAATCTGGAAGGGGCCTATCTGGAAGGGGCCAATCTGGAAGGGGCCAATCTGAAAGGGGCCAATCTGAAAGGGGCCTATCTGGAATGGGCCAATCTGGAAGGGGCCAATCTGGAAGGGGCCAATCTGGAAGGGGCCTATCTGGAAGGGGCCAATCTGGAAGGGGCCAATCTGGAAGGGGCCAATCTGAAAGGGGCCTATCTGGAAGGGGCCAATCTGGAATGGGCCTATCTGGAAGGGGCCAATCTGGAAGGGGCCAATCTGGAATGGGCCAATCTGGAAGGGGCCAATCTGGAAGGGGCCAATCTGGAAGGGGCCTATCTGGAAGGGGCCAATCTGGAAGGGGCCTATCTGGAAGGGGCCAATCTGGAATGGGCCAATCTGGAAGGGGCCAATCTGAAAGGGGCCAATCTGGAAGGGGCCTATCTGAAAGGGGCCTATCTGGAAGGGGCCAATCTGGAAGGGGCCTATCTGAAAGGGGCCAATCTGAAAGGGGCCTATCTGGAAGGGGTTCCGGTTATCGAGAATATACACCAAAAGGTATATGAAGCAGCTTCACAACCATGCGCTCTTGACATGGGCGACTGGCATTCATGCGAAACAACACATTGCCGCGCCGGATGGGTTGTTACATTGGCAGGCGAAGAAGGAAAAAAACTGGAAGATAAAATCGGTACGCCCGCAGCAGCATATGCGATTTACTACGCATCTGATGCTGATATTTCTGAGCCTATTGATTTTTACTGTAATAATGAGAAGGCACTTGCTGACATGAAGCGTTTGTCTGATAAAGAAAAAGCCGCAGCCTACGATTTTGATAGGGAGGGGTAGATGCGTCCAGAAGGTAATTACAAAGGAACGTCTGAAGGGTGGATGCCAATATCAGAACACGATGGGTCGAGAAAACTATGTGACTGGGCTTGGTATTATGTTCCCAGTGCATTTGCTGCAATGAATGGCGCTACAGAGTCTTGGTGCTTTGGAACGGGTATGAAGATTGGAGAATTGTTCACTGATATTCTGGGCGGCAATCCATCACACTTTAGATATACGGAGGAATAAATGACCGAAGAACGCCAAAAGGAAATTACAAGTAGTGTATTTGAAAATATACCGGAATTGTTGTGCTGCCCTAAATGCAGGCGTGATGCATTTATTGAGCAGATAGGAAACAACTTCACAAAAACACGCGGCTTCGATGTTGGATGCAAGCCATGCAGAATAAGAATAAAGAACAGGGTTCAGCGCCATGACCTTGATCGTTGCAAATGGCTTACGATCAAGGACTGGAACCAGCGGCAAGACCTCACCATCCCGCCCGAAGTGATTGAGATGGTGGACAACGATACTGTCCAGAGGGTGTTTTTGTCTGGTGATGAATACTTAACAAGTCTTATTCGCGATCTTAATAGTATCCCGATTAGCTGCATGGTTGATGGCAAAACACATTGGCAGGATGGCGGTAAGTTTGATGACAGAGTTTTTGAAGCATCTAGACGCTATGTAACAATAGCAGTAGCACCGTATAGAAAGGAAAAGTTATGATTACGTACGCATTTATTAAGGTGATGGAATTGTGCTTTAGATGTTTGAAGCCGTACCTTATTATATTGGCAATTATTGCCGACTACACAATTCTTTATTACATATTTAATTAAGGAGGAAAAGCCATGAGTGATAAGCAATTACTGCCGTGTCCGTTGGCGGCACTACACGCATTCTCAAGATTTGAGATTGGACAAAAAGATTGGAACCATGCGGTCATAGATAGCAATGGGTTCAAAGTTCTTTTGGATGATCTGTTGCCGTACCATGGGTTAATCAGAAACATGCTGAACACCCGCGCAACCCCCACCCCACCCATAACAGACGAAGGGCTTGCGGGTAAAGCCGAAGAGTATGTTTGGAAATACAATGGCCGTGGATTGAGTACATCGGTTGGAGTTCAAACCCGCAAACTAATGCAGGATGCTTTTATGGACGGATACCGCGCCGCCCTCACCCAACAACCGCAAGCCGTGAGTGGGTGGTTGCCGATTTCTTCGGCTAATAGGGATGGGACGCGTATCATTGTGAAGGATAAGCTGGGACATATTACCAGCGCTTATTACAACGGAAAAACAACAACTGGATGGTTCAGCGATGAACTCGAAATGGAGCCTATTTATGAACTGGTAGAATGGATGCCATTACCACCAACAAAGGACACCACCGATGGAAACTAATAAACAGGATTTGATTCCTTGTCCTTTTTGTAAAGGAAAGATGACACGAGGTCTTGGTGCAAAAACTGGCTGTCAAATGCATGGCGATCCCATACAACACGTACTATTGAAATGCCGCAATCAGTCTTGTCCGGTTAAACCAGAGATGCGAGGTGATGATAGATACAGGGGCAGCGAAGAGCCAAAATATGACAAGCAAGTTCGTGATGAATTGGATGATCGTTGGAATGCTCTGTTATGCACCCAGCCAGCAATACCATCTGAGGTGATTGAGATGGTGGTGGAGGCTCTTGATTCATGCTGTGAAGATTATGGATGGGATGAACATGAGAAATTTTATGACGTAGAAAAGGTTAACGAAGCCCTCGCCGCTTTAGCGCCTTATCGGGAGGGGAGGTGATGGATAAAAGACAGAAACGATTTACAGAAATTGACACGCTAAGCCCTCAGTTAAAAGAAGTGGTGCACGAATGGGGTTATTCACTCGTAAAGGACTTCATGAATTGCGGGACAAAGAATCCAAAGCATATACGCCATCTTATAGTTCGTGTTATTCAAGAAACCAGAACCGGAGGCGGATCGGTTCAAACTGCTGATAGAGGATAAACTATGATTTATTGTGTATTTATTATATTATTTTTTGTTATTTTGATAATTATGATTATAGATTTTTATTGGAATTCCAAAAGAAATAATATTAAAAAAGAAATAAAAAATAAAAAGATTGATATGAATGAAAATATTTTATCAATTACAGAAGATTTGATAAGCTATAAAACATGGGATGCAATACAAGAAAACGTCCTAACTAGATATGCATCATTTCAATCTCAAATACCATTAGTTGATAATGAAAAATCATTACAAAAAATTAGAGACATTGATAATGCATTTCAAATTATGATTGATTTAAAAAGAGATAAAATTAAATCTGGCCAAGATGAATATATAGATGCAAGAAATAATTTAATAAAATTAACCGATAAATTTTACAAAAGGTTTTAAAATGAACATATTAGGAATAGATCCGGGCGCAGGCGGTGCATTAGCTTTTTATTGCGGAGATGAATTGCTTATTTACGACATGCCAGTATTTGCCGTTAAAAAAGGAAAGACAATCAGAAACCGTGTTGATTTTCGCGGCGTTGTTAATTTGATTGATATGTGGAAACCGGACTATGCATTTATTGAGAATGTATCCGCTCAATTCGGCAATGGCGCGGCGGCAGCGTTTAGCTTTGGCCGGGCATGTGAGGCAGTAGAAAATGCAGTTATAACTTGCGATGTTCCATTTACGATGGTAACGTCTCAATCTTGGAAAAAGGCATTAGAATGCCCTGCTGAAAAAGATGGATCGAGAATGCGGGCTAATCAGTTAATGCCGTCATTCGCTCATAATTGGCCGCTTAAAAAACACGATGGTCGCGCAGAGGCCGCAATGATTGCTTACTATGGAATGGAGAAATTGAAATGAAAAAAGAAAATGATAATTTTGCAAAAAAACAAATTAAACAAACTGTTGATTTATTAAAAGAAAGAAAAAACAGGCATGTTTTTATATTTATGATATCATTAATTGTAATGACTACATTTATATATATAAAATCTGATAGTTTTTTTATTTCATTTTTGATTTCAATGATTTTTTCCGGAGCCATTCTTAAAGCATTAAAAGATGATGCCTTATGTGACGATGTGGAAAAAATTTCAAAAAAATCAAAGGATGAAAAAAATGTTTAGAGTGAATGTAATTATCGGCAATAAAGAAGTATCATTTTCTTTTGATAATGAGAAAAAAGCTATTGAATTTCAGGATAATATAAAAAAGACATACCCAGAAGCTGAAACTAAGCTTTTAGGTCATAATCGTTAATAATTGTAATTTTATTGCTTTTGTAGTTTTTTGTAGTTTTTTGTATTTACAATGCCGATCTATCTGGTATTATATTTATAACGAAACGGCAAGGAGTATAAAATGTCTGTTATTTATAGCGTATATGAAATTAAAAACGGCGAAAATTCAGGTTATTGCGTTACTGAAAATGACGATAGAGCTTCAGCTATTGCATCGGCTCAAGATTATTATTGCGAACGCGCAGAACAAAACGGCGAATATGGTCAAGGTGAATGCGATGTTATGATCGTTACCTATGATGAAAAAACAAATATTGAAACAGAAGAAGTTATAACTTTAAAATGGTATGCCATGAAAGATGTATATGATGGCGGTCGTTATGATTTTTACACGAGCAGGATATAATATGAACATTCAGCACACTGTATATGTTTACGATTACGATCAAGAATGCACTTTTATTGGTGTTTTTCGTTCAGAAAAAGATGCATCAGATTATGCGGCTTCAATGGGGAAAACATTAGGCGGCGCAAATTGTTCTTATCAAGAGGGGCTTGGCATTTCTGTTTATGGTGTTACCCGTCACGATTGGCAATCAAACTGGCGTGATAGTTTTATAACACCGTAACAACTGTAAAAAAATGACACAATCAAAAACCCATAGCTTAATATAAAGCATTGCCTATGTCGCAATAGGTTACGGCGTTGCGGTTTTATCTCAAATATTGGTATTCCCCTTATTTGATATCCATGTACCGTTTCATGATAACTTAGCCATTGGCGCATTCTTTACCGTTATCAGCTTGGCCAGGTCATATATAATTCGCCGGATTTTTAATAAATTATAAACTATTTTATATGTCGTGTTTTTATGATACCATGCGTATTCAATTAACGTGTGGGAGCGTAAATGAAAAAAATACCGGGAACGCCTGAACAGGCGAAAAAGTATTTACAAAACTATAAATCATTATCAAAAGAACAATTGTTAATTCTATATGGAATTAAAGACAGAACGTCAAGAATATGGCGCGTACGATCAGAAGAAATACTAAACAATCAATCATCCCCCCTTTCTTATTACACAACCAAAAACATATCAGTATCTATCCCGGACGGGCAAAAGCTTAAAGGCTTATCGACCTATTACGATGCGGAAGGCGCACCGCGCGCTCAATGGATAAAAACAACGGCGGATCAGGAAGCCCAACGCATGGCCATGCTGGCCGCTGTGGATGCCCTTAAATCAGAATTGGCACCCTTACCGCCAGTCGCTCATAAAAACCTATGCAATGATGATCTATTGGCCCTATATACTATAGCTGATTATCATCTCGGTATGTTTGCCCATAAGGAAGAGGGTGGAGAAGACTGGGATCTGGATATAGCGGAAGATAAACTGAAAAGCCTTATAGATGCATCTATCGCCATGGCACCGGACGCTCATACAGGGCTTTTGTTACAATTAGGGGACTTTCTGCATCAGGACTCAATCGTGCCTGTAACCCCTGCCTCTGGCCATGCGCTAGACACCGGAGCACGATATCAAAAGATGATATCAGTAGCCGTTAAAGGATTGCGCTATGCCATATCCCGAATGCTGGAAAAACATAAGCACGTTCACGTCATCATGGCCGATGCCAACCATGACCCGACTGGTTCCGTATGGCTTAGGGAGCTATTCGGATGCCTGTACGAGAATGAAAGCCGGGTGACAATAGACCGGACGGAGCATCCATATTATTGTTATGAGTGGGGCAATACGTCTATATTTGCGCACCATGGAGATAAACGCAATATGAATAACGTATCCCAAGTATTTGCCGGATTATATCGGGAGGTTTTTGGCCGCACAAAATATAGCTATGGTCACTTGGGGCATTTCCATCATTCTGCGGCTAAAGAAGATAGCTTGATGCATGTCCAGATACACCCTACCTTTGCCGCCAAGGATGCCTATGCGGCCAGATATGGTTATCTATCGCAAAGGAAAGTCAGGACTATTATTTATAGTAAGAAATATGGCGAGGTTGGCAGTCTTGCAATTACGCCAGAAATGGTATAGATTTTAATTATCAGTGTGTAGATGTATAAACTTTCCCGTGGCGTAAAAACCACGGGATTTTTTTATGCGTCATCATTTAAATAAAATGAAGTTCCGTTTTTCTCTATCTTATAGCTAATATGAAGCTCCGTTATTTTATAATTTCGGGCGAGTTCAAGCAGCGCGAATATGGCATTATAAACTTTTTCGCTACTTGCTTTTTGTTTTGGCTGGAGCTTTATAATCTTTAATTTCATATACGGCTATTGGTTTTAAATCGTTATAGATAATCATCAGCTTTACGCCGTTTGATTTCATGGTAATGGAATGAATGCGCGGCCTACTGGTTTTCATTCCAAGCCTCGTTATGAATGACAATCTGCTGTTTAGTGCTGCGGGTTAATAAGTCATCACGGCTAGGATATAGAGGCTTGACCCAAGCGCAATTAGTCCCTGTACCATGGCTGCAAGCGCTTATCAAGATCAGGATCGGCAAGGCCAGTAATGTCTTTTTGTATCTTATCATATGTATCACGTCCTTTTTTATCGGCTTGTAACTTTTCAAGTTTACATTGTTCACTGGCTTTTGCAAAGCCGGATTTATAAGCCTTGTTATTTGACCATGAATTGTACGCGATGCATACAATAAGGATCAAAGCAGGCAGTAAATATTTCCAGTTTTTAATTATAAATGTCATTTATACACCTTCCTGCTTAATTCAAAATGAGGGCCGTCACGGAATGTTTTCCAGTCACCGCCCCATTCTATCTGATAACCAAGTGCCTCTGCTGATTTTTTCATGGCAACTGCAATCTTTTTATAGTTTTCAAAATCCCAGTTTATTTTGCCGTCAACAATAGCCGCAAGATCAACTGCATGACCTGTTAAATGACGGCTATTCATTGTTTTTGATTTACCGGCGTTAAATAGCTCTTTTTGACGAGTTACGGACCGTAATCCTTCGATAACCTTAAAATCTATTTCAGTTATACGGATTGCATATTTGACAATATCGACTAGATCAGAATGAACACCATATAGATTTTTTAGACTGGCTTCACTAAGTTTGAATTTATCGGACATAGTAAACTCTCCATACTCTTGACATTGTGCGGCCAACTATAGGGACATTTTTATATAACACGATCCAGTCGGCATATAATATTTCTTTAGTAAACCAGTGCTTTATGTCAGTTTCTAGCATCAACTGATTTTTTATTTTTAGTAGTTAATGATTTTTTTATGTGTCCGTTGCTTTTATCTATAGCCATACAAAGTTTTTCCGTTGCATTGGAATTATTATTTCCGGCGCATACTAAAAGTTTTAAAATATCTTCAAATTTTCTATCTATATCAATGAACATCTAATTTACCCTCAACTCTTTCCATTATTTTAGAGTTATTATTTAAGGCATTAATAACTTCAGAGCTTTGTTTACTAAACACATCAAGATTTTTATCTACAAGCTTTTCGTACTTTTCTTGTGATTTTATATTATCCTGCCTGAATTGTACGGCAAAATAAAAAAGGACAGCCGCGACTGGTACACCTTTTAATATTTCGATTAGCGCAGCTTCCATTAATTCTCACTTATTTTTGAGTTGGCTTTTCTGGGATTTCATTTTGAGATACCCCCCTTGCAATATTTCTCAATTCAGATCTGTAGATTTTCCATTGACTGGCAATATCTCCGGGCTGCGCGTTTGATAAATAGCTACCGTCTGTAAATTCATAATCAGCGGTTGCCATGTAATCACACTCTGATAAAAGCTTGGTTGCTTTGTTTGCTCTTTTTTTCTGTGTAATTATGATTTCGGCCTGAATAGACAATTCATTTATCTCTTGCTCTGTTGGCTTTGCAATATTATCGTCTACCCAATCAAGGCTTTCATATGTTTCGCCAACGCTATATTTTGCGCCGGGAAAACAGTTTATTAAAATATCTGATATGTGCATGTTAAGCTCCAATTTCTTCAACAATAATTGTAGATGCAGCACGCGCTGTCAATGCTGTATCAGTATCTCCGTTTTCGCGGTTTACACGACCATTAACGGACCACATCTGTACGGCATAGGTGGTAGAAGATGTAGTTGAAGGGCTATCTACAAAAGACATGATCATACTTTGTTGTCCGTCAGAAGCGATGCCACTGTCATTAGACAATGCAGAAGTTGCCTGTGAACGTGCGCTTGCAGCATCCCCAACGCATATTGGCGTTCCTCCGCGCGTCAATCTTAAATGAAGCGGCGTGGCGGCGCTAAGGCATCCTACGTTAACACTGCAAATAATTTTAACCCTAGACGATGTGGCAGATGGTGTAATTGAAACAGATAGTCCGGTGACATCAACCCATGCGCTTGCGGTCGTGCTAAAAGTGTCTGTTTTTACAGTCTGTAATACCTGAAGGGTTTTGCCTGCTGTTACATTAAGCGTTGTGCCAGTCATAGATACATTAGTACCCATTGTGATTGCAGCTAAATTTCCAGTTGATCCTCTACCAAGTAATTGAGAAGCTGCCAAAGCCAAATCAGTAGGGTTTGCAGATCCAGAAGTCGCGTTAACCTTAACAGTGTTAGCCGCCATATTTGCAAGCTTGGCGTTTGTTATCGAATCATCGGCAACACCAGAAGAGCTAGAAACTCTAAATTCATCAGAGGCTAGGTTATAATACGCAGAATATACTATTCCTGTCTGTAAAGCTCCGGATGCTAGTGCTGTTCCAGCTGCATCTTTTAAGTTCCTGGTTCCAATTGTTGATATATTGATTGTAGACGCGCCAGTGTTAGCGTTATCAGGAATAAAACGAACCTGCATGCCGTCAAAATATGCCTCTGGCTGCACCCAGTCACCAACACGGCTTAGAACATAGGCGTTTGCAGTCCCGCCATCTTCATAGAAATCAGCAGACTGCGCGGCCATGGTCATTGACCGTGCCAATTGTTCCACGTCTGGATCTGCGGCTGTTTCTGCTGATGGATCGAGCGTCTGGCCGGATGCCAGAACCGCGTTTTCATTTTCCTGCATAAGGCTGTTAAAACCGTTAGCAGCGAGGGTTGAAGTCAAGTCAGTTTTATTACTTATATTTTTCATTTTTATTTCCCTGTAATAGGATAATATCCGATTTTTTGACCGTTGTTAAGTTTTAATAATATAGTTAGTTACTAATGAAGGCTGGACGTTTCTATGGGGTTGTCCGCCGCCTGCGCTTTGACTGGTCATATTCGCTGCACCGCCGCCCGAACCTACATTCGCCAATGCAGGCCATGAGTTTGAACCGCCCTCATCAACTAGGGTTGCTTCAAAGTTGTTTTGGTGAGTGTGAGCTGGCAATTCGTTTGTAACCAGCGTATGAGACTGTGACCCGCCGTTAGCCCCAAGCACAGTAGCGATAAAACCGCTAATGGCGTTTGTAATACGGTTAGCCGCAGTGCCGCCCATATCGTCTTTACCAACCGCAACACGTCCTCTTAAATCAGGCACGTTAAATGTACTGGAACCGTCGCCATTACCGTAGGCAGTGCCAATAATTCCGAACAGGGTTGCGAATGTCGTACGGCTTACGGCGCTGCCATCGCATAGCAAGAAACCAGCAGGGGCCGTTGTGCCAGCAAAGGCAAAAATAGATCCTGTAGGAACAGGCGTAACCGATGCGGCGGATATACCCGCATAAATGCGGAATTCGTCCGCAGCTAGGTTGTAATATGCCTCAACAAGCCTAGTGCTGGATAAATCGCCGGATACCAGATTAGACCCGTCATTGTTTTTCAGGTTTTTAACGCCTAAAGATATTACGTTAATTGTGCATGATGTCGTATTGGCATTCGCGGGAATAAAACGCACGCGCATCCCAGAAAAATAAGCGGTTGGTTGCACCCACGATCCGACCACATTTAACACATAGGCATTCGCCACGCCACCGTCCGCATAAAAATCAGCAGATTGAGTGCATATGGTCATGGCCCGCGCAAGCTGCTGCGTATCTGGATCGGGAGTTGTTTCGCTTGTCGCGTCTAGCGTTTGACCGGAAGCAGTTACGGCGTTTTCATTTTCTTCTGCGTGGCTATTAAAACCATTGGCCGGAAGGGTGCTTATGTCGTCTACTTTATTGGCTAGGTTTTTCATTTATTTCTCCATTTTATATTATAACAACGCGCCATAGCGGAATATAATTTCGCAGTTTGCGGGGGCAAGCTTTCTAAACAAACATTCAATAATGCCCGTTAATCCAGCCGTAAAAGGTATAGGAACAGGCAAAGCAAAAACCTCGCGCCTATCAGCAAGATCTACAAATATCGTATGAGATGCTGCCTTTTTATCTGCAAAAAATCTAATCGGGAATGTCATAGGGAATACCCCATTTTCCATTCCGTTTGTTACAATAGCCGTAAAGCCTAGCGTATTTGCCAGCCGGACAAAATCATTGGCAGTCTGTATCCCACTAAATTCTGTCAGCTTTAAAAGAACAAGGCGGCGCGCAGTTTCTAAGTCCTCACCGCTTTTAAAGCAATCATCAGGTATGCCTACGCTTTGTTCCCATTCGCGCAATAGCTTTTCTGTTTGCCGAGCGTCAAGTTCATTTATCGCATCTTCGATAAGCAGAGATAATCTAAAATATTCAAACGCAAGTCCTATAATAAGCTTGCCTATAGTGCTATCTGAATTGCTCTTATTCGCCCATGCGTAACCGTCTGGCAAATGTGATGCCAATATTTGCGCTTGTGTCTCTACGGTTCTAGGTGAAAAGTCTATGCTTGTCATGTAAATGATACCGTCCCCAGTCTGCCAATTTCACCAGATCCGATTGTAATATTGGCGCTTGGCGTTGTTAGTGTAAAGCTATCAAGGAATTCACCTGTTTCAGTGTCCTGCGTTTCAATGATAGCCGCACGATATTTATCGGTTGTTATAGTTGTTTCGAATTTAATTGTGTCCTGATAAAATGCTTCAAGGTTGGCTATAATAGCCGCTCTCATAGTTGGCGTATCTGGAGATATTGCCGAAAACGTGAAATTTGTCACAACGGGAGTTGGTGCCAATACATAGACGTTTGAAGGGTCACTTGTGGCCGGTAATAGCGTCAAGATTGAATCTCGAACCTTAGTAATTTCCGTCGCGCTAGGAATGGGGTTTATGTCGTTATCACGCAAGAAATAAATAGTTACATCACCAACAGAAGGCGTAACGATTTTAATAAAAACACGAGTTACGCCGGAAATTTCAAGGGCTTTTTTCTCAATGGCCGCAGGGTTAAAGTTAGCCACAGGATTAGCCCGCGCGCGCAAAATACGTTCACGAAACGCATCTTCTGTTTCCTCATCCGCACCGCCAGTTAGTCCGTCAAGTCGCACATAGGCTAGGCTGTTAACGCCTGTCAATGTTTCTGAAATAGTTAATACTCCACCACTATCTAGATTAGATGATTGTCCAGCGTCCACGCTTTCAACTGTTGCTATAGCGCCGGTAAATGAACCTGATATGGTGCCTGTTGCGGGCGTTGCGGGCGTTCCTGAAACTGTATAAGAAAACGTGTCCGCATCAATAACAGTCACAACAAAAGAGCCGTTATATTCTGTCTCTACAGCGCCGCTTATATTAATAGTCATTCCCGTTGCCAGATTATGGCCTGCTCTTGTTGCGGTTGCAGTCGATCCGCTGCGTGTGATAGTTGTGATTACAAATGTGTTTAAAACAAGGCTAACGCCAAGCTGCACTTCGAATTGTAAACCTTCTGCATTGGTAAATAGCGTATTAGTTGGGACCACAGAGCCGGCAATGCCTGTAATTACAATCTGGCCTGATGATACGGTCGCAGGCAATTGTGAAAGTCCCTGATATTGCCCCCATCTCCCTAGATATATTCCCGTCGCAGTTTGAGGAAATGCCTGATCTAAAACTTGTTGCAAAAGTAATTGTAAATCGTAAATACGGCCGGATAATGAATCGGCAATGGCGCGCAAGAAAGAACCCACAATAGTAGGATCGGAACCGGGCAAATAGTTGCGAATATCAGACCGTACACGCTCTATAATAGTCCGTAAGCTGTCAAAATTAAGAGCCATTCGCAGTATTCTCCCATAACTTAACGTATCTTGTTTCTGTCTGTCCGGTTAAAGACGTTATTACTATTGTTAGCGCTATACCATAGCTAGGTACAATTTCGCCGGAAACATCGATAGACTGCGCCATGCCCTGCACGACAAGCCATTCCAGACATTGACGGGCAAAGTCCACGGCGGCATTTAAAACATTTTGGGTAAGCCGCTCTTGATAGACAAGCCATAGCAATGATCCCATCTCGTAACCTTCAATAGGCGGGGCGACATTGCCAAGCCAGCCACGGCGGTTTTGTGGGACGGCGACTTGTGTTTGTGAAGCTCTTGCATCACTAAAAAGGGAAACAATAAGGGCGGTATCAAAACTATCCGTTCCTTTTAGATCGCCATTCGTATCTAAAATAACATCATAAATTCCAGTAGTTGCGTTTTGAACAAGTGCCACATCCTGCATGGGTTTTATCTTAACACATTTTTAGCTTTTTTCCAGCATCTTAAACAGGTACTCCCGTATTTGCACCGCCAGCCAATACCCCGCCGTGAACGTGTGTATTGAATGACTTGCCGTTGCTGATATGATCCTGCGCTGTACTCGTGCCAGTCATCGATATATTCCCATTTATCTGTAAATTACCATTAACAACGCCGCCGCCGGATGCATTGATTGTTACAGACGGCGCTGTCAATTCAATCTCTGTCCCGGCGGTTATGGTTACGCTCATGGCTGCGTTTACGGTGACATTAGCATCCGGGCAGTTAATAACGATATTGCCATCCTCATCAAATTTAATAGATGCCTGCGTTAAATAATTACCAATTTGCAATTCGCCCGGCTTAAGGTTTTTAAACCGCATTTTCATATAATCAAAAATGCCCAGCTTTGTGCCTTCCCGGCCCTGTACCTGAAAAAGCAAGCCGATTGATTTAACAGGCGGGTTGCTGCATATGCCATATGGTGAAAGGCGTGTGACAGACGTTGGCTTGCCGTTATAGCTGGCCTGCGTTTTAGGGTAATCTTCTCCATCGCTACTTGCCTGCGTTATGACCGCCATTTTTATCAGATTTATAAGCTTATTCATTGGTTTGCTCACTTAATGCCAGATACTCTTCTACGCTTGTAACGCCAATAAATCCGCCAATATTATTATCGCTCACAAAACTATCCGCTGTATTTTCCCGTGAAGCTTCTGCCTGATCCCGAAGGGCTTGCAGCGTGTAAGCATCTTGATAGGTAAATTCAAGCTCTGTATTAGAGCCGTTGTTAAGGTCATAGCTCATGGTTATTGTATGTAAAAGCATTTGCGCAGATATCTGGCAAAAATCATCATTAATTTCTGCCAGCCTGTTAATCTCATACGGACTGCCATTGATCGTATGGCCATGAACAACGCATTTGTAATTCAAGCTATTAGCGCGGTTTATATTGGCCTCGAATTGCGCCCGGTTAAATGATCCAATATTTGTTTCATCTTCCTCTGTGATAAAATCCAGATTGCGCGAAGGCCGTATTTCATTATCAGTGGATGATCCTATGGATGATACGATTTGTTCCTCATCCGCACTGGATTCAATCGGGTTTTCCTGTGAATGTGCGGTATATGTGTAAAATCTTTTTGTATAATCAATATCTAGTGATGATGATAAAATGTTATTACCGCTATTATTTTGCAATCTCTGTAAGTTTAACTGCAAAAAAGCATTCTGCGCCCGTAAAAATACCAGATCACCATCGCCGTTTGTGGTTAAAAGAAACTTTTGACGGGCCGCATATTTGTTTAGAAAGTCGAATATAGTTTCACCAACTTCTGCACTGACAACAGTGCCAGACGTAAAATCATCTATTGTCCCGGCTTCATTTACAATCCGTATATAGTTCATATTACCATTGTCTAATACACGGCGGGCAAGCGTCGCAAACGGCAAAGGCCCGATAAACTCACGGACTTTCTGGACAGTTGAGTCGCCTATGTCGCATGTACGATCCCGGCCAGATATATTTATTATATGCTCTGTTGGCCCTTGATTAACAGTAAGCCGCTCGATATATCCATTTAATACACGCACGCCATCGGCTAAAACCTCGATACGATCCCCTATTTTAACAGGCAAAATATTAAACCTAGTCGCCGTTGTTTCGCACTCAAAAAAACCGCAAAGCTCTTTTAGCGTCCGGCGGAATGATATGCTTATTGCCTGATTATATTCGATACCATTGACGCGCAGGGTTAGCATTAATCACTGACCCCCTTGATCGGCTCCGTAATGATAGAAACACTTACATTCTGATTAAGGTTTTTAATAACATCTATATTATCTATTGATCCGTAATATTGATATGTTACAAGAGCCAAGCTTGTTTGTGATGGATTAATATCGACAATACGCCATACGTTTTGAAGCTTTTCATCCATAACTTGCAATGTATTTGTACGGATTAAAGACAATGCCGAACGTACGTCAGGATCACGGCCTAGCGTTCCTTCTTCTGCATTCTCGATAAGAGCGCTATATCTTTCATTTAGATTATCACGGACAAATAAAAGATCATTCTCTGTTCTGTAATTAGCATATGCCGCCGCCTCAAAAAAGCTTATAAGCGCATTAATACGGCAATGATCCTCTATAACTCCTAGATTAGCTTCAAGATCAATACGCTTTGCAGTTGTCAATGGCTTTTTAACACGGCCAGAGTTATAATAACACAAGGACTGCCAAGCCGCTATAAGCTGAGCCGGGTTATCCGCCGTTGCCAATGCCGACCGATAAAGTGTTCGTGATGATGATGCATAGCCAGATCCAATACGAACCGCTGTTCCAGACGTGTTATCTATCCGTCGTACGGTATCGAACAAATCGCCAAGCCGTCCGATATTCAAAGCGTCTACGCCACCTATACCGCCCGCAAATAGGTTGCTCGTTTCCGATACAAAGCCCTGCGCCAGTCCTATAAATCCGCTTGCCGTGTTAACACTTTCATTGTAAACCGCCCGTAATTCAATGGCAGTCTTAACCGCCGCCGTTATCTGGTTATATGATGATTTTGCCGCACGTAATACGTCATTAAATCTTGTATCCCGATATATACGAATAAGGCTATTATCAATGCTATCGAATGATATGCCCGCCAGCCGCGATACCTTGCGGATTGTCGCACCAATATCAGACAATGAGATATTAGGCTCCGTCCGGCTAAACGTGATATCAAACTTAAATTCACCAACGCTTGTGTCGTCGCTGGATGACGTGTAATCAAGCGCAACGCACGTAATACGGCCAAGGGAAGGATGGACAAGAATGCCTGTGCCTTGTTGCTCTAGTGCCTGCTCCAGCCTTATACGGCGTTCTATAGCGTCAAGACCATGAACAACCGCCGTGATAGAAAATTCAGGGGCTGCGGCACCTAGCTGCTCAACAAAGCGCTTACGATTGGTTCCGGGATAATCTTTAACAGCGGATTTAATCCCGCTTTTCTTGCTTTCAGACGGCACAAGAAACGAGATACCCCGATATGATGCAGGCTGTAATTTACTGATAACGCCACTCATCGCGCACCCGCCAGATTACTGAATGTCCGTCCGGGAGCTGTCATATCTAAACTGTAACTATCTACAGAAGATCCTTTTTCAGCACTGACGCGAATATTTCCACTTAAATCAAGCGCCATGCCAGAATTTCGCTTGTCATTGGCTATCATGTTACTTGTGTTGTATTCTACGGTTTGATTAACCTGCTTTTTAAATGCAGAATTAACATCACCACCTAGACCAATTAACGGGATTTTTTTAATTTTTTCAACAATTTTGCCAACTAAATCATATAAATTTGAAAAAACATCACATACTTTTTCCCAATTTTTTACAATCAAAACAGTACTGGAAAAAAATACAATAGCAGATGTCAAAGCTACCAAAGGATTCGCCGCTATAAAAAGCATAATTGCTGCAAGTCCTTTAAACGATAAAATCAGCAAAGGTATTATACTTAATAAAGATGAAAGGCCTATCAACAAAGGTCCTATCAAAATTCCGCCAATAACAGCATAAGCTATAAATTTCTGCATTTTAGGGCTTAAATTAGAAAATGCATTGGCAAGCTTAACTATAACATTAGTAATAGAAAGCATAACCTCAATAAGGCCGCTATTGGCCAGCGCAATTTGTGCATAAAATACCGCATTGGTAAATCTGTTTAAATTAGATTGTGTTGATTGCGTGCTTTTTTGATACGACTTGGCAAGTTCTGCCTCTACACCATATGCCATAGCGGGTATTAATTCGGTAGCAATTATTTTCCCATTTTCAACAAGCTTTAAAAATTCAGGCGCTGTTTTTCCCATTGACTTCGCAGCAATGGCAATAGCACCGGGCAAGTGATCGCCAAGCTGCTGACTTAGCTCTTCCATTGAAACTCTATATCGGCTTGACATTTGAGTTAAAGCATAAAATATTCTTTCCATTCTATCTGGGGAAAGTTTTAAAGAAACAGCTACTTTAGAAAAGCTTCTAAAAATATCTTCTGTTTGCTTAATATTAAATCCGGACCGAGTTGCAGCAGTCGCCCATGATGCAAACCCTTCCGCTGCACTTTCAAAGCTAAGACCCATTTCATCCGCTTCTTTTCGCAGTCTTTCTATCTGCGCCGCACCTAATTCAGCAGTGCCTACGGCTGCGTTCATTTTCATGGTTAACGCCTCCATACGCATTGATGCACCAACCGACTGTTTAGCAAGCAATAGCATAGGCGCGCCAACGTAAAGCGAAAGAGAACGGCCAGCATTCATAGCCCCGTCCCTAACGCCTTCTAGGCTTTTATCAAGCTTGCGGATTTTATCATTGGCTTTTTCGATTTTAGCGCCAAAATCAAGGGCGCTATTACTCATTTTCGCCAGAGGGCCGGAAAACTTATCTACGACTTTATATATATAGCTGATATCAAAAGCCATTAACCGCCCTTATTCATTTCCCGTTTGACAGCCTCATTTATCTTTTTTGTTTCATCCAGCAAAGCCATAATCTCATCGGCTGGCATTGCCTTCAGGCTGTCATATTGTAATCCACCCTCTGCCCATTTCACGAGGCTACATATTAGGCCGTAATAGGCGCTTCTGTCTCTAAAATGATTGAGGGCATGGTAAAAAAAGCAATATAGTCAAAGCACATATTTTGCACATCCTGCAATGAGAATTTATTAATATGAGACTTTAACAATTTAACTTCGCCTTGGCTGGTATGGATAACCGAAACATTGGAAATACATCCATAAAAAGCTTCAAAAAGCTGATCAACAGGGACGCTGGATGCCATGATAAGCTTACGCAGATCACTGCCTTTGATGTCTTCCTGTTTCTGGCTTTCCGCTTCTTTTTTAACATCTTCTCGCTGGTATTTGGCGGATTCAAACAAGGCGCGTGTAACGAATTGCTCTAATTGCCAAGCGGCTTTGGCTTCATTAAGAGAAGGCGCATTCAATGTTACTTGATACGCTTTCTCGAATTGACCGCTAACCGTAATATCAATCGGGCATACTAATTTGTATTCTAATTCCTTCTTCATTTTTTACCTTCTATTAAAATGCGGCATTTCCTTTGAATTCAATATCAATCTGCGCATCGGCACCGCGCGGGCGGTCAGGTTCTGTCACAATAACCATTCCAGAATATGCCTCAACCAGATCGGTATTGTTTTCGGATGCCCGGATCGTGTTGCCAATACCGTTGCGGGATGTTGACAGCCAGCTATCCAGCAAAGCCAGATTGTCAGCAGTTGAGATAATCGAAAATTTAACCATGCTGATTTTGCTTTCAGCATTTTCAGTCACGACTGTTTCGATTGAATTACCACCAGCAGATTGCGCCCGGATATTCATGTCACCTACACCGCGCTTGCTGGCATAGCTGTTAGGTACGATGGAAATAACTACATCGTTAACTTCAATTGATGGATTTGATAAGCCTAAAGACATTTAATTAACCTCCGAAATTGACTTGAATTGTACCGAGAATAGCGCGCAACTGGCTAACCAGAAGCGGTGCAGCCGTGATAGAAGCTGATCCAGCCGCCAGATCAACAGTGACAACCAGATTATCAAGGAAGTCTTTTTCAGCTGCTTGGCCTGCCTGCACCAAAGTATCAACCGCAAGCTTGCGATATACTTCAAGGCAGAAAGCACGGATTGAATTGACATTTGCCATGTCCCGGCCACTGATAAGGTCACCATTTGTCAAACGGGTTTGAGCATAACGACGCTTAAGGTTTTCAAAAAACACTTCACGGATAACACTTGCGGTATCGACAGTATTTAGAAACTTAAAGCTTGTATCCGGGTTGCCTGCGCTATCTGTTTTATATGTGGTAACAAATTCGCCAAGAATAGACCCGTTAAATGCCCGGTTAGGACCGATAAGAGAAATGGCATTCGCCGTCAGCTCGTCCTGATCGTCTTGAGAAAACTCATCTTGTGCCAAAGGTACAGGAAGATTAGGCATAGATGTATTAAAATATGGCAGGGAAGCCAAAGCAGGTCCACCGAATTGATCTTTTGTTGCCAGTGTTGTCAGGTATTGAGACAAAGCCGCACCGTCTGTAAACCGCAGGGAACGAATAGCCGCAAATTGAGCCGCTGTAACGTCTGGCATTTCACGAAGGGCAGAACCTTTAAGCGCCGTACGGGAAACCGCTTTGTCACCAATAATGACAATGGATTGAGAATTGAAGTTAGCATATGATTTAAGGTTCGCCAAAGTATCAACCTTGGTTTGAACGCCAACGCCATCCAAAACGATATTTTCAGCATTGAACCGCGCATCCAGTAATGTATCAAGAACAGAGATGGAATAAGCGCAAGGCCATACGATTGTCTGATAACGGCGTGAACCGATAACATCCAGAACGGTTGTCAGTGTAGGGTCATTCGCACCGGATGCCCATGCGGTAATAGAAGCGGAGATACCGGGAACCGCGCCTTCAACAAAAACACTCCATGTATTAGCCAGAGTGCCATCGTTTGCAGCGGTAAACGTAACCGTACCGGATGAAGCGCCAGTTGTAAAAGGTGCTTCTGTTAAAAGGTCAAAAGCCGCATCCACGGACGCACCAACCGCAGTGGCAGTAGCGCCGGAGGCGATATCAATCTTTACACGGTAATTTTTATCGGATGCAGCTGATACATAAATGGAACCTGATGCAGTTGCAGTGCCAGAGAAAACAACCTGAGCCGTTGCCTGAACACCGGTGCCGCTATCATCAAGCGCGATAACGTCAAGTTGTGACTTTTTGTTGATTGCTTTAAAGCTACGGACCATTTGCGCGGCGTGAGATCTAGCTCCGAAAAGAGCGTTAATTTCATTTGTTGCACTTGATACGTCTTCATTAAGAGCGCCTGCGGTAGCAGATCCAGCGGAAGTTTTTTGACCGACGATCAAAACTTTTTGCTCTTGCACTGTGGCAAGGTCAGCTGCTCCGATAATTTGTAATGTTACGGTTGGTTTAGAAATAGGCATTATTCATCTCCCTTGATATTCTTTTTGGGTTTTTCGTCTTTTACAATTTCAACGCAGTTGTCAATTTCAGCATCGATCATACGATCACGCCAATAGCGCTCAATGGCTAGGCCATTAATATCGACTTTGACTTCTACGATTTTACCTTCCGGGATACCACGGAGAGATTGATTTAATTTTAGTTTAACCAGTCGTTCTTTACGATCCATTTTATTTTCTAGCCTGTTCAACATCGCTTTTATTCAAACTCCACAAGGTCAAGGTTAATATCGGACGTTATTTCGCTATTGCCTACACCTATAACATTCTCAATATCACGAAATGCCCTCGTTGCCGACGGTAAAACTTGATCCGTATCCGTTAAGTCCATTACGACTTCAAACTCATACGAGTACACCAAGAACGCCCTATTATATGCTGTAACGCTATGCCTTGCAAGTATTGTCTTAAACTCTGCGGCAGTTGTTAGACCTGTGCTAAATTTTGTCCCGTATAGCGTTCTGCACATGGGCAATAGCAAGTCATGCCTGCATATGTCTAACGCTGTTTCTGCCGCCATTTGTTCATCAGTAGGCGCAACAATGTAAACAGTGAAGCCGTCAATGATACGCATCCGCATATCGTCACCATTGGCACGTGTTGCAATAGCATCACTAAATGACGTGCGGTCCTTTGAAACGTCCGCATCTACAGGCTCAACAAACATCCAAAAGCGCGTTTCAATGTTTTTCGTATATTGCTCTAATGCCCGTTCGATATCGACGGTTGAAGCCACCCGGACATTAGATGCAACCTTGCCATTTAAAGGCAGATATGCGCCATTAACAAAACTTCCCGTAATCGTGAATGTCGTGGGGCTATTAACCGTAACCAGATACGATCCATTTATTCCATCTACACGAACCTCCAGCAGATATTCATTGCCATTCAGAGAAGGCGCGGCCCCGGCCTGCTGGATAACAAACTGGCGGCGGTTATTGCTGGACTTTAAAACCTTTGACCCGTTCCATGCGCTATTGGTAAAGCCGCCAAGGGTTATATTGGCATGTTCAGGCCAGCCAAACGTGATGTCATGGTCCGTTGTAGTCGTAAACGTGTAATTCGTTCCCGATACCGTAAAACTATCTATAGGCGTTTTAACACCAACGCCCGACATATTGACAAGCTGCCCGGTTTTCAATCCATGGGCCGTTGTTGTCGTAACCAAAGCAGAACCCGCACTGGCCGCGATACTGGCAATATTGACCTGATCGTGAAAATAATTGGTATAGCCCGGTAAAACAGCCCGTATCTGATTAACGACTTCCGCTATTTTCATTTCATGGCCTTTTCGTTTGTTGATACATAAATGGCCTTAACAAACTTGGTCATATAATCATCGGATAAGCGGCGCAAGTGCGGCCTTGCCTTCATGCGGCTTGTGCCCATATTGAGCCACTTGGCATATTTAACGCCAACACCAAATTCTAATTCTTGATAACCGCGAACGGTGTAATCTATCGATCTTTTATAAGCGCCTGATCTATTGGCAGGGTCCTGCCCGGCTGCGGATGCACGGTATTTGATACCGTTATATGTGTAATATTTACCAAGCTTGCCAGAATTATTAATGCGCCGCTTTCCTGTTGTCTTTATTTTCTTGCCCATATCAAACATCGCATCGCGCAATGCAGACATATGCGTTTTTGATAGTTTACTTATTTTGAAAGTTACATGGCGATTTTTAGGGTCCGCCTTAACAATAATAGTTGTCACTGGTTAACCTCCAGATCATCATCACCTTCAAGCTTGGCGAATAGAATAAGATACTCGTTTCTCATCTCGGTATCGTCAACCTCGATTATCCGGTAAAGGTCATCATTAAAGGTTATGCGTGTTTGCTCCGTAACATCCGTACGCCAGCGAATAGAAAAGGCATGTGTCGCACTGGCCCGTGTTTCTGTATTCTCACGCAGCTCAACACCTCCGAAAAGCCGTTGGCCCCGGTTTGTCTCAACCTTTGCCCATACCTCTCTTATTGTCTCATATGATTGCGTAAAGCCTACGCTGTTAAATCCGGGGGCAGTAATAGTCCGGCGCTGCAATAAAATGCGATCACGCATATCACCGATAGGCTGTTTGCGTAATTTCCTGCGCTCTATTACCCTGCTAGGCATATCCGGCTATATTCCTGTATCTGTGATACATTTGCTTAACTTCAGGTGGCAAGCTGATCCCGCCTTCTGCTATAACATCGCCACGGTTTTCATACATAAAACCAATATGCGCCAATATAGCATTTTTTAAACCAGCCGGCGGTGTTTCTGGATATCCAGCAACAAATTGCACCTTAAAACCATACGTAACATCAATATCAATATCCGGTATAGATTTCATACGGATATAATCATAGGATGATCTTTTAACACGCTCAAAATCAGTGAATGCCGTAAAAACGCCATCTTTTGAATATTGAACACTCGTGACAGATTGAACCGGGCTTTTCTTTAAATAAACACAATATGGATCGGAAAAGTAACCGTCAAAAGTCTTGATAGAAAATTCACGGTTACAATATTTTTCACCAAAATCAATGGCCGCATCAATCATGCCCTGAATGAGGCCATCATCCACGGAGTTATCAACCCGTAAATAATTCTTAACCTCGGATAGTTCCAAAGGATAAGGGCCTTCATTCGTGACAATCTCAAAAAAATCCATTAATCAACCTTTTTAGGCGGGCGACCACGACGACGGAATGCACCGTCTGGAATTTCGTTTTCCTCTAAAACTTCTGTATTATGATCCGGGAATTCGCTATCAACCAAAACTTCCGGCTCTTTTTCCTGAACAAAAGATGATCCCACAGGCTTAAATGAAACTTCTTTTTTAACTTCATTTAGTATTACATATTCTGCAATATTGTTATTCACAAGCTCATCCGCATATTGCTTTTTTGCTTCAAATTCAGACTTGGAAAAATCCCATACGGAACCGGCAACAACATCGACAACGCCATCACAACCGCCGCGAAGGCCCACTGTTCCGGTGATTTTAAATTTAATTGCTAAAGACATTTTTATATCCTCTTAAAAAAAAGTGGCACGCGGGAGAAGGAAAACAACCGCGTGCCACCATTATTACACGCTAATTACTGATTAGCAACAGGCGCGTGCAGCGGAGTACCCAGAACAGCTACTGCGGAGAAAACGCCGCCTGTAGTTGCGCCAGTCTGATCAATAACGATACGTGCATAACGCTTTTTACCGATATAGCCAATACGCTTGACAGCATTGTCATCTGTCGCGGCAAAAGAAGCAGAACCCAAGACAGATTCAGCAGCGCAATCTGTGAAGTCGCCGCTGGTTGTCGTATCGGACTCTTGTACTTTGATAACATAAGCGCCGTCTGTGATTGTCGCAGAGCTAATAATGAATTCCAAGGATTCAAATCCAGCCGTATCAATCGCATCGCCGTTTGTGTCGGTTGTTACAGTAACAGTGCCTGTCGCCAGAGCACGAACTACTTTAACATTATTGTGAAGGTCAAAAACACCCATTTTAATAGTCTCCTGATTAATTGTTATAAAGTAGCAGGGCGACAATCCGCCCTGCTATTTGTTTGATTAGGCCTTGATCTTGAGAAGCGTAAACGCCTCATCCTGAACAACCTGACCATGGTTCCAGCGGTTGAATGTGAGTTCAACAATCGCATTCTTCTTGCGAGTGTATTCATCACGTACCATGCTCATACCTGTACGATCAATGATCGTGTAGCCGCGCAAGAAGTCACCGTAAACAACGGACAGATTACCAGCCGCAATGTTAGGCATATCTTGCATAACAACGTATGGATCACCTGCCAGAGTGTTTGGAACATTCGGGCCAATGCCAACTTGCCACAGATAGTGGTCATTGGTTGTGCCTTTCAATGTACGCAAGGTTGCCAGTGTCGAACGATTAAATCCGAAAATAGGATCATAACCGACTTTCAGGCGGCCTGTCATTCTCAACAGATCATCAGCAGCGATAACGCCAGAACCGGCAGTATCAACAGCGGCGGCAACCAGTGCAGCGTTTGTCAGGAAACCTTCTGGCTGTTTAGCGCCTGTACCCAGTACGAAGCGGTTGCCTTCGCGTTGTGCGAATGCTTCTGCAACGTCTTGAGCGATTTCGCTTTCGATGTCGAACGCGCTATCCATCAGCATATCAACTGTGAAAGGAACAGTAACCGTCAAACGGTATGCTGTCAGTGTTTCACTGCCATATGTAGAGTTGCTCTCATCAGACTCGGCTGTTTCACCTTCGTAGTTAGCCGTAGGAATAGTTTTACGGCTAGGAATTTCCAGTGTTTTCTTGCTGGTCGTGCGAACACGGGCAACAGAACGAACAGGGGAAATTTCGGTGATTTTTTTCAGGATAATATTATCCATTTCAGTTGGAACCAAATAACCGCCTTGCGTGTCATTGTCTGTACGCAGGATTGCTTTTTGTTCGGCAGAAACAGCATCACGGCCACCTTTTACCAGCAGGTTAAGAGCTTTATACTCTTCGCTTTGCTTGTAATCTTGAGCGCCAGAAACCGCAGATTTACGGGCCAGTTCTTTTTCAAGATTGCCGATTGTTTCGTTCAGATCTTCGCGGGCCTTGCGTTCCGCTGCGATTTGATTAACCAGATCTTGGTTTTTCTTTTCGTCTGCCTCAAGGCGCTTTTCAACTTTCGCAGAAAATTCCTTGAATTCAGTGCTATCATGACCGAATTTCTCGGCCTTAACGCGCAGATCGTCAACAATCTGCTTTACTTCTGTGATTGGATTATGATCGGACATTGCTTAAACTCCTAAGCTGTTGTTCAGGTTTGTTAAAGATTGAAGTAGTTGCTTCATTTCTTCAGCTTCACGCTGTGTCCGATCATCATCTCGATGACCTGCCATTTTAAGACTACTAATAATAAGCTTTGCTGTTTTTTGCGAAAACACCACGCCGTCGCGCAGCAAAACTTCAAGATCACGCTCCGATAATGATTTAAAATCATCCAAACGGAACGAGCTTGATTCTTGGAATGGGCTTTCCATGCCCATCTTATCGTAATAGCGATTGATATTGCGGATAACCGCAGGCATATCGCTTTCAGGTATATCAACACCGCCACGTGCGCCACGAACGGCGGCGGCTGCGGCGAAAATACCACGTGGAATGGCGCGTAACTGGCCGTTTACAACGTCGGCAATTGGTAACTTGTATGATCCGTAATTATCGGGGCTTTCATCATCATACCAAAGGAAGGCTTTTCGATATTCAGAATTAGGCGTATCGCCTGCCTCGGTAAATTCCTTCACACGGGCGCGGGCTGCATCGCCATCCCATGCCATGTCATTGTCAGCTAAAGGAAGGTTCTGGAATGGGACAGCGGACTTGGCTTCTGTGATAATAGCTTCTGAATTCATAGGAATAGATACAAGCGACACTTCAAAAAGCTCAATTTTTTTGAGCCTGCGAATGTCTTTATCCCATTCATAATCTTGCGTGAAATAGCCGATAGACATACTGCCTACGCTGCCTATTTTCATTTGTGGCATAACGCGATCACGGACCATCGCGTCTGCTTTTGGCATACGGCCTTCTACATACAGGCCCTTGCTATCCTCACGCATAACATCATAAACGCCAAGCGGAAGAGACATATCATGATGCCACAAAACAGGAAGCTTTTTACCTTTGGCACTTAGCTTGTCAAGGCATTCTTTAAATGCGCCAGATACAACCATATCACCGCCATGATCGACGTTGCCGAAAGTCGAAGCATAACCTTTAAATGAATAATATTCGCCGTCCTCGCTGTATTCCTTAACTTCAAAAGGAACCTCGATATATCTGGCTTTTTTACCTATCCCCACGCTTATTTTTTTTGTCATTAATTAATGAACCTTTTTACGCGCCTAAAGTATCTTAACCTAATTTTAATTAAATCACAATATCATTTTAGATTTTAATTAACATCATTATAGAAAGTAAATTTCAGCAGAACATCGGCAATTCCATACCTCCGCACCGGATGCGCCAAGGCTTAAATCGCCCGGATACCTCATGCGATACCCACCAACTATAAACGGCTCATCAAGATCAACCGTTTGACCATTGGCAGAAACGTGCGTAGGTCGAACGCGCCCATCTCCGACATTGAACCATGTTTTTTCGGCTTTTTTTTTAGTCGGCAATGTCGCTATAGGAACGTCATTTAAAGTATATGGCTTCTGCCCAGCCATGGCCTCGGCTGTTATAAGCTTGGTACTCTCCGCAGCGCTTTGTGTCTCGAATGTGGCGATAACCGGGATACGGGAAGAAAACGAACGATCCAGAAAAACCGCCGCTGTTAATGCTACCGTTAAATTGTCGATAGGCTCATTGTTTTCTGCCAGCTCATTGCGTGCGCGGTTTATGCTATTGTTTATCTCGCGGTTTGTCGTGTCCAGCATGATATCTGCCTGCGGTTTTAGGCGCATATCTATCCATGCCAGCAGGCCAAGAGCTATTAAATCCTCTGTTAATTGCTCATCATCCTGATACTGCTTTTTTTCCAGAAAATACGAAAAGCTTTTAACACCGTTGCGATCCGGGACGGAATTTTTAAACGCCTTTTGCGTACGCTTATATTGATCCCTAACAAGTGCCTCTAATTTGCTTCGATATTGATCAAGGCTTATGATCCGGCCCGTCGTGCTATATACCCGCACAAAGTCATTGCGGATTTCACGAAAAAACGGGACAAGTTTGGGAATAAAAACTGCCTCAAGCCTATGCTTTTCCTTTAGCTCTTTTTTGCTATAGGCAGCGCCTTTAGTATTCAATGTTTTCATCATCAACCGCTGTTACAGGGTCATTTTGAAATAAATCACGTCCGGCCGGAACAAGCGTTGCGGCTTGATAGAATATATCGCCGCCTTCGATAGGCTCACGGTCAGGTAAGTTTTCACGAAGCTCATTAACCGTCTCGATATTGATCTCACGACGCAGCTTAATCTCCGCCAGCATACGGGAACGAAGGGCGACGATATCTTCCGGGTTGTATGTAATCCGTACAATGTTATCGTCCTGAACACGAAGCTTGAAAAACTTGGTAAGGCCAGAAAATATAATCTCGGCATTAGGCAGAATAGCGCGGTCATATAAATCCAAAATAGCGCGCTCAAAATTGCTATATGTCTGGCTATCGGCATTGACAATAGGAAGCGGAATTTTATAGCGCATGTAAATAGATTGCGTTGCGATACGATCCAGACCGCTAAAATCCATATCCTTGCTGGTTAGGCCCATCTCTTTTATTTCCATGTCCTCTGATGAAAACACGGCTATATTTCCGGCGTTATTGGACCCGGCAAATTGGTTATAAATAGCCTGCTTGCGGATGTCGTGATCCTCTTGGCTCATCGTATCTTTAAACACGAACGCCAGACTGATACGACCGCCGTTCTGGATAACCTTCAAATTATGATTACGGCCTAGAATTTGCTGCCGCGTTTCGATTGCGGCGGCCTCTAGCGGGCTATCAGGCGTTGTTTGATCCGTCCGGCTGGAAAAGCCCATGACATGAAACAATTCACGCAGATTTCCGTCAAGAAAACGGGAAAATTTGCCTTTTTCGCGGTTATATGTGCCAAGCCCCATGCCCTGCGATACACTGAATAGACGTGGGTATCCGTCTATAGCGTCCTGCATGGGCGATATTAGAAATGGATTAATGGCAAACAATGTGCGCGGCAATCGGTTTAAAGAACCTTCCGCATAGATAAAGCATTCATGCGTTAATAGCCAATGACGGGCAAGCTGTCCTATAAATGAGCGGTAATCCTCAAAATCGTTTGGGCTTTCCAGCAAGGTTAAAATAGGATGCTCTGAAATTAGTGACCCGTCTTTTAATTCAATGACAGGCTTAATCATTTCTATTTCGTCTGCGATAACGTCAATGGCAGTGGCTACGGCGGATGAATTACGATAGAAGTTCATGGCATCGCCTGCATTGATACGGCTGCCATATCCACCTAAAGCATATTCAAGAAATGACCCAGCGGGAAGGTTAATAATATCCGCGCCGGATTTTATTTCGGGTTTTAGTTTTTGCTTTTTAAAATTGAAAAATTTCATTTAACCCGCCGTTTTTTATACATTAAAGCATTTTCTTTTATTTTAAAAGTTTATTTATTTTCATTTACTGGCGTATTGGATTTTTCCGCAATGATCTGGTTTAAAACGCTAAGGTTTTTTTGCGTTGCATCAAGAGTAACAAGCTGGTCATAGGCCAGTGCTTTTAATTGCTCGATTGTCATTTCCTTCAATTGTTCAATAGTCATATTATTCTCCATATCCTGCTAGGTTTAGTTTATCTGCGGCAATAAAGGCCACGCGGTTTTCGTTAAGCCAGTCTTGCAATTGTTCCGTTGTGAATTTCGTTTCAGACGGTTCGGAAAAATGCTCGACATGCGCCCATTCAACAAAGGCCCGGTCCTGATCCAGCAGCTCATATGTGAAGCTAATACGCATACGGTATTGACCTTCGTAATCTGTGTTAGCAATAATAGCCTCTGAATGAACGTAAGCGTATGCGATTGTTTTGGTAATTGTTTTCATTGTATATCCTTAAGCGTTTGCAATAATTGTTACTGTGCCACTTGATCCACGGAATTTCAAGGCCCCGCCTTCGACATAAAGAACTCCGCCGCCTGTGGGGTTTGTACTTGGTACCGTTCCCGCATTGGCTATGCCGATAACGCCCACGCCGCTGCCGAATTGGTCCGGTGTACGAATTCCTAGGTTTCCATTAGATGTAATTCTTAATCTTTCGGTTCCTGTACTTGTTACAGATCCGCCACCAGTTACGCCAGTTTTAAAAATTAATCCAGCAGTGTCTGTGCCAAAATGGAACCCATCAACATTGGCACCCAAATATCCGGATGCTACAGCTGTAGAAGTAATGCGTATTTGTGAATCAATATTGTTTGTGGTTCCTTGAACAGTTAGTCTGTGGCTTGGGCTTGTCGCGCCTATTCCAAAGTTTCCATTTTCTGCAAGGCGCATTCTTTCAGTGTTGCCACCAGATGAAAACTTAATAATACCGCCTGCACCGTCGGACATAATGGTAAGAGCGCCTGTATTGCTATATAACAGCCCCTCATCCGCACCCCATGCACCGTAAGGCGTAAAGCCCGTGGATGATGTGGATATGGTTGTTTGACCAGTTATGCCTAAAGAGTTTCGCACAGATATGCCAGCAGAAGCCGCCGCACTTGTTGAGTTGTTCTGTATTTGATAATTAAATGTGGAGTTATCGTTTTTGGTTGATGTTACAAGTCCGGTGCCTACTGGATTAAGGGCAATGCCCGAGTTTGTTCCCGCAGTCTGTATTGTAAGTGATCCTACGGAAGAAATAGCAAATGCAGCATAATTTGAAGCATCGAAACCGACCCGCAATTGCTCGGTTGTTGAGATAACTTGAAGCCGTGCGGAAGCTGTATTTGTGCCTATGCTGATATTATTTAGGTTATCTATTCTTAATGCCGCTGTCCCGGATGTTCCCTGCCGCCAATACATGGCGTTTGAACTATCAACACCGTTCTCCCATACTTGAGTACCGCTTTTGGCAAAAACCTGAACAACGTCATTTGCTGTGGTATTGAGCCGCCATACGCGGTCATTTGTGCTTAATACTCTGGCTTTTTCAGTTAATGCACCGCCGTTTACAGCCGTCCAGAAAAGAATATCAGAAGGAACTGTTCCTCCCGCTTGAGCTGTCGAAAGAACCTCAATGCGCGCACCTTCTTGAGCCGCGCCGCTGGTTGGTTGAGAAAAACGAAAAGATAATCGACCGCCTAATACGCCAGCAGATCTACCTACTCCTGCTGCGTGTAGATTGTCAAAGTAAAGCGTTCCGCCATTTTGATTAACTGTTCCGCTATTGGTTTTTCGAATGTATAAATCTTGCGCGCCAGTCGTTGTAGATGTCAGGTCAAGGCGGCCTTGCGGGGCTTCTGTACCGATACCCATGCCAGTTGAAATTATTCTGGCCCATGACGTTCCAGTTACGCTTGATCCTTTGAAATTTATGCCTTGATTGGTCCACAATACAGTATCGGTGCTATCAATACCTAACCCATAATTTCCATTGTATAATGTTATGCTGGCAACATTAGTGGCAAGCGGTCTTATGCTTATACTGTCATTGAAGGTAAAAGATGCGCCAGCACCCACCGCGTCGAACGTAACCCCGCCAGTTGATCCAACGGTCGTACTGTAATAATTGCTATCATTGAAACCAACGCGAATTTGTTCCGTGGAATTTATAACGTGCAGCTTTGCGCTAGGGCTTGATCCTGTAGTGCCGCCTCCTATTTTTACATTAGCGCCACCAGAATTGATATAGATGTCTGCCCATGCGTTTAGAGCAGCGTTATGGCCACCAAACTGCGCTACTCCGTTTAATTCTCCCATCAAAAATACGTTTGCAGATCCGCCTGCAACAATTCGACCGGACCATGAAGATGGTGTACTTGCCCCACCTTTAACCTGAAGCTTGGCACCTCCGAACGCTGTTACATCTGTATTGGTTCCAATAAGGAAGTTTCCATTCGGGGTCATTCTCATGCCCTCGACGCTTCCGTTATATCTAAATATTAAATTACCGCCAGAAATCGGACTGCTTAAGTACAAATTATCGTCAGTAAAAAGCTCAAGTATATTGCCCGCATATGCACCGAGTGAGTTGGTTACAGATATTGCGCGGCCTCTTTCAATAATAATATTTCCACTTGCTATATGCAGTCTGTCCAGAGGGGAGTTTGTACCAACACCAAGTCGATTGTTAGCATCATCCCAAAAGAAGTTAGTGTTATCCTGCGACAACAAGCCGCCAGTGCCTGCGAATAAAATAGATCCTGCATTCATAGTTGAGAATACGGTGCCACCATAGAAAGTTGCCCCGGAACCCCCGCCTGCTCCAAAAAGCGCCACGTCAGTACCATTATTGGATTCGATTAAAACACCGCCGAAACCGTTGGCGCTTACATTGGTTGTGATTAATTTTTGAGTTGTGCCTAAGTTGAGATCAGACGTAGCGCCTGTATATGGAACGTATCCTGCTAATGCCGATGATGTTATATATCCAACGTCGTTTGTGAATATAGAGATGTTTTGCCCTGTGAGCGCAGATATGGCATCACTAGAAAAAGTAGAAAGGCTTAGATCACCGCGAAAATATTGAAGGGTTGTACCTGTTGTTATTGTATTTTGTTTGGCATTAAGCGCGGTTTGCGTGGCCGTTGATATGGGCTTGTTAAGATCAGACGTATTATCGACATTTCCAAGGCCAACGGTTGACTTTGTGATTGTGACCCATGATGTGTCAAAATTTGTATTGCTATTTTTTTGCAGGAATTGCCCGGTTGTGCCGCCGGTTGCAATGCCAACGCCGGGGGGGCCTTGAACGCCTACAGATATGACATGCGGGTTTTCATTTTGAATGACAATAGAACCGCCGCCCTCGATTGATATCGTATTCTGATATTCAAGAATTTGTACGATATGGCGTTCGGTCATTATAAGACCTCATTGGATATGGTGATAGTACCGCCAAGGAAAGGCATATCAATGCCGCCACTGATAAGGATGAGGCTATAGACAAGCGCGTCTTGCTCTATAGGAAGGATATCTTCTTTTGGTATTTCGATTAGAATGGTGCCTGCTGTACCGCCGAGCGTGATACCGTCGCCGGAGGATAGTGATAGGATAACGTCAGCGGATGCGTAGTTCTTTTTGGCTTTGAGCGATGCACCGTACCCGGTCAGGTCGATAGGCGTTCCGCTTGCGTCTGTATATGTGATCAAGCGCGAGAAGTCAGCGTTTTTGTATAGCGTGAAATTATATGGGCCAAGGTCAGCGGTCATGCGTATGTAGCTCCATGTCGCGCATTAAGATTATCAATGATAAGGCCAGCTTTTGTATTATCTAAAAGTTCATTTCCGAATGCAAAACTTTTCGTTCGATAATTTATATTTGTATATCCTGAAGGATTGCCGCCAGCGCCTTGGGCCGCGCCTAGATAAAAATTACTGCTTGCCACAGCATCACCAACGGGAACCCATGTGCCAGTCACAGACGTTCTTGAATTTGACCATACTCTGATATTATTTGATGAAAGAGTAGGATTGCAAGATACAATCAATATATTATATTGCGTTCTCGGAAAAGCTGGAATAGCAGGAGATACTTGAGAAGATCCATCCCATACTTGAAGCTGACCACTTGTGTTCATGTAAATAGTCAATCCTCTTATGCCTGTTGTGTTTACCCCGCCAAGGAAATTATCAACTCCCCACGATGCTAGATAATGCACCATACAAAACCACCATGGGCCGCCAGATACTTTTCTATGTGCGTTTAATAGAGTCGTCGGTTGTGATTGATTTTTGAATTTAAATATAGCACCTTCTTGCGCGTTATTAAAATAGGCGGACTGACTTCCTGCGGTTCCTGTAAAAACTGGATCGTATGGCGGTGAAGGCTCAACACCATCGGAATTACCAAGCCATAGATCCCAAGCAGTGCTAGGTGTTCCGTCTGCTGGTGATGATAATAAATTTGACCACGTTTGTCCTGTTCCGGGGTAGCTTGCCAATTGAGTAGCATCGATATCGCAGCAGGCAGAAGACAAAACACCGTCAAGATAGGGTGATACAGATTGGTTGCCAGATAATTTAATACCCGGCTTAAAACCAACAGGCCCTGACCGTGTTTTAAAAAACATTAATAGTTTAACCAGTATTTAAGGTTTGGAGACGTTGCACCTGCGAGTGTAAGCCTGATTTTAGGGCCGCCAGAGATCATGAAATTAAACTGGCCGTTAGCTGACAATTGCGTTGTCACGTCGGACGGTATCCACGTCGTGCCGTTATCGTATGTAGTTTCGACGCTAAGTGTTCCGCTGCCCCATGTACCTGAAGCGGCCACGGTTGCGAATGTGACGTAATCGACAACTGCGCTGCTGCCATTATTTGTGAATGTACCTGAAATTTGAGACAAGAAAACCCCCTGTTATAATATTTTTTTCAATGTTAACTTTTTTTTAGTAATTAATCAAGGATGGTTTTGACTTTATGCGCAGCCTTGGCATTTGCACTTATGACCATCGGGCTTTTGTTTGAGTTCATAGCCGCGAATGTTAAGGGCGAATATGACATCTAGGACGGTTTGCAGGTCATGACCGGATAGGGCGGATATGGATTGTAGATCGGACGGCTTGATATTTTCTTTAGACATAAAAGCTCCCTGTTTTTTTCTGTAAGTTTTCTGTTATAGCATCGCACATGGGGTCTATCTGGTCATCATGTGCGTGGGTATTGTCGGCACTGAATGCCTCGCATTCCGCGATAAAGTCACTAACGAAGTCTGCATTGCGGGGCAGATAGACATATCCGGCCTCGATATAGCTTAGGATATCCATGACGCGGGTTAGCTTGTCGGTATTGCGCTGGATGGCTTTGATGGGGATGGATGCATCGCGCTTGATGTCCTGTATGAGGCCAGTGCCGGAAGCTTTATCTTCTATGCCAGCGATGCGCAGGCGGCCAGCGCCTTCTGATTTGATGGCCGCGTGTTTGTTCCAGAAGTCCACGAAGCGCTTTTTAAGGTCGGGCGCTTCCCATTTACCGCGCACAAGATCGATGAGATATGCGCCGCCGTCCTCACCAAAGCCCCAGCATTCAAAAACTGAATAGTCATTACGCTCTTTTGTTTTTTGCGCCGTATCGCCGTATATGGCGCGGTGCTTCATTTTGGGCAGCAGATCATAGCGTTTAAAGTTTTCGCCCTTGATGATATTGCCGCCCATGGCCGTGGGGTTTTGCATGTATTGTGAGGCGAATACAAAGCGACTGACGCTTGCCCCGTCTTTATCGGACAATGATCCACTTTCCATCTTTAGGAGCTGATCCAGCGGCTCTTTAAACGGCCAGTAGCTGAAGCGGCCTTTATCGTCCTGATCGCTGCTATCGACCATATCGATTATATCTTGATCCAGCCCGATTGATTTTAGATAATCCATGGTGACAAGAGCCGGGATATTAAGAAACGTCCAATCGCCGTCAAGATTGCCGTCTTTAATGAATGCGGTGCAATCATCTTCTGCCAGCCGCTGCATGATAACGATAACCGGGGTATCTGGCCGGGCTTTACGTGATTTGACGGTCGATACCAAGCGGCGATTAGCTTTTTGCTTTGCCGCCTTTTGGAATGCCTCGTCTGCCTTCAAGGGATCATCTATGATAAGAGCGCCATTGAAGCCGTCAAACATGCGCCCTGCCCGAAAGCCTGTAATCTGGCCGCCAAGTGATACCGCATAAACACCGCCAGCCGTTTTATCATCTAGCATGACATTCCATCGCTTTTGAGCGGATGAGTCGGTCGCTATTTTAGTTGGCCATAGCTCTTGATATTCATCCATGGAAACAATATCACGCGCCTTTTTGGAATTAAGCAGTGCCAGATCGTCGGAAGCCGATATATGTAGAAACCGTGAATGAGGATTGATAGCCAGCCCACGGGCCATGAAATTGACAACGGCCAAGTCCGTCTTACCGGAGCCGGGCGAGATATTGATTAACAGGTTTTTGATTTCGCCGTCTATTATCTTTTGCAGATAACGTGATATGACAATCTGATGCCAGTTGATAATAAACTTACCGCCCTCACGAAGCTTGAAAAAATACCGCGTAAAGAATAAATGATCTTCCTCACATTTCAGCTTGATAATGGCCTTTTTTAGCGCGGCCTGATGATCCGCGTCGGACATTGATTAAATCTCTTCCTCAATTTCGGACAGAGCTTTCTTGACGGCTGTCTGGTCGATAGTAGTTGTATGAATGCGGACGGGTTTATCATCATCGCCGCCCTCAATAACTTTCTTTTCGGAGTATCTTTTATTTTCCTTACCCATTTGCCATTTTTGAGTATCAATAATAATACGGGCGACGTGCGGATCGACTTTACCGTCTTTTGTTTCTTTTAAAAGACTATCCATTTCCTCGAATCGCATGTCGGCTCTACTTGAACGCGCGCGCGTGTAAATTTCGTCTTTTTCTGGGTATTTATTTAAATAAGCAAAGAATCGCCTAAAGTCGTAATTAATTTTTTCACAAGCTGAAATGACGGATGCTTTTTCAGTTGAGATTAATTCGCATACGATATTGAAGCTGATTTCATCATTCTCTGTAAAGTTTTTATATCCGGGCATAATTAACTTTTTCGCAAAATGAACGCATTACCATGTAACCGTGAGTATGATTAAAAAAGTTTTATTCGTCAAGAATTATTTTTGCCTAGGCGTTACGTTCTCAAGCAGATTTTCATAAAAAAAATTTACATCATAACCCCTAGGCAAGGTTGTTTATGACATTTTGTTGATGAGGTGTCAATAGGTGTATTTTTGACACTGTTTTTATGACAACCAATAATTAATGGATTATTTTAGGGTAGTGGTACCTATACCCATCCATACCCCAACTCTCCCCTTAAGAAGTAGTAAATAGTATAAAATGTATACATGTATATATATATAAATAGATAAATAAAAAGATTAGAGACTATGGAAATACCTACCTAGGTTTTCTGCGGGTTTGAGGCCATTTTCAAACTTTTGTATGTAAAATGCATTTATCGGGATTATCCGATTTATTGACCTTTTGTGAAATATTATTACAAGATTATAGCAATGCAATTAATGACCACAAAAAAAAAGTGGATAGAACAATCCATTTAAATAGACTATTATCATAAAATAAAAATTGATTTTATGATTTTTATGTTATATAAAAAATAGTGTAAAATATAATTTAATCTAATTAACAAAGGAAAAAATAAAATGACCATTGAAATTACTTATAAAAATCCAATTGATGTATTAAAAAATAAAGATTACAAAAATATGAAAATAGATGAGCAATTTGTTTTGCACATTTCGGATATGAATGGAAATATCGTGGAAACTATTTTACAAAACGCAAAAAATAGCGGTGTTTTTCTGGTCTATAAATATGTGGATAACTCTATTTTCTTTTATTGTTATGACCGTCAAAATAAAGTTTTGCGGGATGGATTAGATGAAAAGATATTAAATCACATAGCAACAAAGGACGGTATGAGCGTAAAAGATATCGCCTTGGGATTAAATATCCCGGCTGGTACGGTGGAAAATGCGCTTCAATATTTAAAAGAAAATGACCGCGTGATAGAGCATCCGGTTTTTAATGGCCGTAAGGGCAGGCCCAAAAAAATGTATTTCGTTAAATAAAAAAGCAATAATATTGCGCGTTTTCAGTTTGTAAAAAATAATAAAAATTTGTAATGTGTTTGTAACGAGAAGGGGAACACCAATGACTGACCTTATATATATTAAAGACAAAATGTTTACCAAGTTTATAGCTAATACGGCGGAAGGTGAATATGTCTGGCGCGAGATAGCCGCCCAGATGTGCAGTGACGTTGCGGCGGTCCTGAATGTGGATGCCAAGCGCGTTATCGCCCAGATCCGGGCGGCGGGCTATACGGTCCGTAAGGCCCCTAAGTGTGATATGAGCATTGATGAAATTTATAATGAGTTAAATAATTAAAGAAAAGGAAAATTAAAATGAAAGAAGCGTTGGTTATTTTAAATACTAAAAACGGATATATATGTTCATCATTTGATCATCGATACAAAATCACAGATAGTAATAAAATTATGTGTTTTGAAAGTATTGATAGTTTAAAACAATATATAGAAAACTATTTTAAAAACGAGAAGGAATAAAGATGTCTAAAATTAAAAAATTAACAAAAAAATTCATGAAAACTTTTGCTAATGCAGAAACCGGCGAACAGCTACGGGGCCAGCTAGAGGGGTGCAGCAAGTCAGATAAATATTTAAAGCCAGAAGACAGATCATATACAAAATGTTAGAAAATGCAGGACCGATGACCGTTGATCAACTTCAGCCGTTGGTGCCAAAATTAACTCCTTTTGTGTTAGCGTAGGTTTAACTTTTTTCTTAGGTTTCTTTTGGAACGATCGGCGCAGCTTTTAATTGATAAAACGAATGAGTTTATTGCTTATCTGTCTGTTAAAGAACCATGCGAGATTGAGCATTTACGTTCTTTTGATACGCATGAGGCGATTGCTTTGGAGCCGGGTAACTATGAAATACGCAGGCAGCGTGACTATATGCCGCAGGGTTTTCGTCGGGCGGCTGATTGATTAATTTAACGATATCGCAAATAAAAATAGCCTATTTACAATCATAAAAAAATAAGCAACACTTTTAATGCCGCCTCGATTGTCCCCATGATCGGGGCGGCTCTTAAAAAATGGGGAAACGTGGGGAATAATATTGTCTGTTGATTTGACTCCTTTTAAAGCTAAAATTGAGGCCGCTATGCAATATAGCGGTTCCATATGCGCCGATCCACGCAGCGAGTTCATGGACGCGCTACGCAAGGCCGGATTTAAGCCAGATCGCGAAATCATCCTTGGGCGTATTATCCGTATAGACGGGCAAGAAGATAAGCGCGGCCAGAAATCCGGATGGTATGTTTATTATGAATTTCCAGATTCTTATGGCGAGGGATACGCGATCGGCGTGGCATCTTTCGGTGACTGGAAGACTGGATTTGAATGCTTAGATTGGTGCAGCAAAAACAGCAAATATGTAACACCAGAAGATAGAGCCTATATTAATAATAGCAGATCCATTATCAAAAAGAATTATGATGAAGAAACTGATAGACTAAATAAAGAACGAGCTATTCATGCATTTGATAAATGGAATAAATCTTCTGCCCTTTCGAATCATCCATATTTGACAAGGAAGAAAATAGTACCGGCACCGGGAATGAGAATTGACAAAGACGGCAGCATTATCGTGCCAATGATTGATGCATCAAAGTCTATTTCATGTCTTCAGAACATATGGGACAATGGAAAAAAGAAATTTATGTACGGATGCAAGGCGAAAGGATCATATTTCTTTATCGATGGCGAAACGGATATCGTTTATATCGCGGAAGGTGCGGCAACATCTATTAGCGTATGGATGGCGACTGGCAAAAAGACTTATGCGGCGCTATCATCGAGCAACATATATGAAACGGCCAGCATCGCCAAGGGACATCATCCTGATAGCCGCCTGATTATTGCTGGCGATGACGATATCAACACCACGGGCAATCCGGGGCGCACGAAAACGGAGCAGGCGGCCAGCGGACTTGGCATCGAATGCGTGTTTCCTGACGGCGGCGTAAAAGACTTTAACGATATGCATGTAGCTAGCGGACTTGATAGCGTTCGTATGCTTTTAAACATGGAAAACAGGCCATATAAAGCTAAAAAGAAATCATCTATAAGTTTTGGCCGCCCGGCGGGCGTATTAGGTGAGATCATAGATTATTACAATGCGACAAGCGGAAATGACCAGCCGGGCTTTGCCGCTCAGTCTGCTTTATGCGTTTGCGCGGCTGTTTGCAGTCGTAATTATAAAACACAATTTGAAAGCCGGTCTAATATGTTTTTTATAAATATCGGCTTGTCTGGTACTGGTAAAGAACATGCGAAAACCGTTGTCGAAAAGATACTTGATGCATCTGGCCTTGATAAATTGATCGTTGGTGAAGGTTATACGTCGTCCACGGCTGTTATTAGTGCGCTGGAACAATCGCCGCGCCATGTATGTATCATTGATGAGTTTGGCAAGTATTTGAAAGCCGCTAGATCGAATAGCAATGGTATGATGGCGGCGGCCAATGCGACATTGACAAAGGCATGGGGATCAGCAGGCGGTAAGCTGCGTCATATGAATTACGCCAATATAGACAAAAAGAAAAACACATTCGCCCCGGTTGTTAATCCTGCTGTTACACTTATGGCCATGACTACGCCGGATGATTTTTTTGAAAATATCGGGATAGCCGAGATTAAAGATGGTTATCTTAACCGTTTCTTAATTCATATATCCGATGCTACCCGCGATGTTTACAAATATAAAGAAGCCATGCCTGTTCCTGAAAGTATTATTTCATGGGTAAAATGCATAGAAGCGCGTCATGGCAACAAATCGGATGACCCCACGCAAGAGCCTAAAATGCAGGTTATAGGTTACACGGCACAGGCGATGGAAATACAGAAGGCATTCGATCAAGAGCGCGTTAGTTTAGCCAATAGCCTTGATACGTACCGCATATCAGATCTTGTCATGCGTATGAATGAGATATCCGGGCGCGTGGCTTTGATACATGCGTTATCTCGTGACCCTATGACCAATGAGATAACAGAACAAGACGTTTCATGGGCTGTTTCTTATGTCCGTCAATGCTTTGATTTACTGGTAAGCCGTAGCAAAAAACATATGTCGGCAAGTGAATTTGAAAGCGATAAACTTAAATGTCTGGATGAGCTGCGTCGAATTGGTGAGCATGGAATAAGTGAAAGCGAGATGCAGAAACGCAAGCCATTTTCACAATATAAAAACAAGGACCTTAAAGAGATCATGGAATCTCTTGTCAAAGGTGAATTGGCGTTTACGGGTGTACGTAAAACGGGCGGCAAGGGGCGGCCTGTCAATGTTTATATAGCAAAGGAGTGATGAATGGAATGGATTGAACACGATGGTAAAAACGCTATTTGCCCTGTTGATAATGAAACAGATATTCGCGTTCGTTATCGTTTTGGACGTGAAAGAGACGAAGGTTTTCCTGAATTTTTAAGATGGAAACATGATGGTACTGAAAGTGATATTATTGCTTATCATGTATATAAAAAAGACGAAGTTAATAGTCCTAATCATTATACAAAAGGCGAAGTTGAATGTATTGAAGCTATTCGGGCCGCATTAACGCCAGAAGAGTTTGAAGGATATTTAAAAGGAAATGTTTTTAAATATATTTGGCGCGAAAAATACAAAGGCGGCAAACAGTCACTTGAAAAAGCGCAATGGTATTTAAATAAATTGGTAGAGGTTTGGTAACATGAGTAATTTCAAAATAAAGGCAAAGCATAAAAACTCAGGTGCTATTCATGATATATGGGTCATTGATAATTATTTTAGGGGCAGTGAATATGGTTACGTTCCTAATGTAAAAGGCCATGTGGCCATGACGGAAAAACAGTTTTACAATAAATACGAAGTGGAGGATAAAAATGATAAAAATAATTTTACTGACAATCTTTGGTTCGGCAATTAATAGATGGCGGGGCAGTGATGATAAATCACGTAAATATGCGCCTCATCCTATCCCGCAAATATTGCTATCATTTCCGTTTGCATATGCATCTTATGCCGTATCATGGCAGGCGGCGGCTATTGTTCTGGTATTGACAGTCATTGCTTTTGTTTTAGGTCATGGTCAATATTTCCCGCAAATGATGGCTAAAAAAATAAAGCCGGAAAGAATTGATTTTCTGGTTAAGCTATTTTTTAGCGACGATCCTAGAACAAAGGATTTCCCGATGAATTTGCAAAAAACAAAGCAGAATGAAAGAGCTTATTATGATCGGCTTATAAATGATTATGGACGTGATAAACTTTCATGGCGTTGCTTTACAGGCATGGCATTGACAGGGCTTGCGGTCACATTGCCAGCAGGCGTAGTAACATTTAATCCTTTATTGGCAATATCCGGTATACTAAAAGCGCCAAGCTATGTCATTGCCATGAAAATAAAGCCGGATGACGGTGATAAGGCTATTGAATATGCTGAATATATAACAGGCGCTATTTTATATTTCATTCTTGCCTTGTATATATTTTAAATAAGAAAAAGCCGCCAATGAATAACAAAGGCGGTTTTTTCAGTTGAAGTGTCCAAAAATCAACAATGACTTATATATATCATACCATCATAAAGTCAATCTAAAAAGGTATATCGTCTGGGTGCAATAATAATGATGCTTTTTTCAGCTCATAATTACGGCACATCAATTCACAAAATGTAAACCATTGTTCTTTTGTTAGCTTTGATAGATCATAGACTTTTATTTCGTCCAAATATTCACCGCCCATACGCCCGGCATATTCGATAGATGTTCTTTCATGTAAAAGCATTGTTTAATCCTTACACTTTTTAAGTTCGTTTTCAAATTTTTCAACCTCTTTAATGGGGTATTTTACACCGCCAAGCTTATAATATTTAGGCCCCTTGCCTTGGCACCGCCATTTATTAAGCAAATCAATTGAAACGCCCCAGCGTTTAGCAAGTTCTTCTTTTGTCAAGTAATCTTTTTTCATTTTTAAACCTTTTATAAAAAAATGTACATTTAAGTAATAAATTATATTTTTATGATTGACAAGATAAAAATGACGCTATAAAACATTTATATTATGAATGCAATAGAGAAGGAAAACGCATGAATAATCTAGTATATAATGGCAGTCTTGCCTTATTCTTTTTGATTGGCGCTGTTGCTGGTCATTTTCACGGTAAATCTATCGTATATGAAGGCATGTTTAAAAACTTTGCCATTATGACCGATATCAACACACCACGGAGTAAATAACATGGATATTGAAACGCTATTGTTAAAGATTGAAAGCATTGAGTCTGATATCAAGGTAAAAGAAGAATTGCACCTTAACGCATTAAAAGAAGAGCTTGCAGATTCGTATTCTCTTTTGCAAAATCTAATCAAGGATGATGTGCAGGATCAGTTATCTAAAAATGATTACGGATGTGGTACGGCTCACATATATAAGGGCAAGTATGACATTGAAGTTGTAATCAATAAAAAGGTGGAATACGATCAGGAGTTTCTTGCTGGTATTTATGACAACATTCAACAATCCGGCGAAAATCCGACTGATTATATGAAAGTCACCTATGGCGTAGAGGAAAACAAATTCAAGTCATGGCCTGAACGCATTAAAAATGCATTCATTTCGGGCCGTACCGTTACGCCGCAAAAAGCTAAAATTAAAATAAAAAGGATCGTGTAAATGTCATATAGAAACATTAAAGATGCGTCAAACCAAAAAAAAGACTATCTGATTTTTGGATCAACAAAGACGGGAAAGACGCTGCTATCTTCAACACTTCCGGCCAGCGAGGTTGTTCTGGTAAACACTGAAAACAATCTTGACAGCTTGTATGGCGTTGATATGTACGTATTTGACTGCTTCAAATATTCTGATTTTGTCTTTATCACGGACGAGATCATTAATAAGAAAATCACGCCGAAATGGTTTTATCTCGATAGCATTACAGACCTTATGACGAAGGTATTCAGTGAAGAAAAGAAAAAAACCAAGGATGGTCGTCAGGTTTATTCCGCACTTGAAGACAAATATAATGACGTTATCCTGCGCATTAAAACCATGCCCTGCAACGTTGTTGTTGTTGGCCGGATGACAAAGATCAAAGACGAGATTACGGGCGGTATGATTTTCGGCGCAGCGATGCCATGGGCAAAGCTTGAAAATGATTTGCCGTTTAACTTCTCTGCGGTTCTTGCCACAAGATCATCACGTGGTGATGCTGGCAAAAATCACTATGCCATTCAATGTCACCCATGCTCACAGTATCAGGTGGGTGTACGGACACAATTCGGAAAGGAAAACCCCCTTTCCCAATACGAAGAGCCTAATCTAATGGCAATTCATAATAAAATCACTGCTTAACACATAACAATCTAAAGGAGAATAAACATGGTTGCACTGCCAAAATCTATTAACGCTATACAAGAAGTAATAAAGCCAAGCAATAAAGTTAACATTCCAGATGGTCATTATCATGCGGTAATTGTTGATAGCGGCATGGAAAAGTCCCCATATGGATTTGATAAACCAGATGGGGTATTTATTAAGACCGTTATTACTCAAGGACAATATGCACATACTGAATTTAAGACACATCTGGCTATTTTTGATGAAGCATCCCTAAATCCAAATAATCCGGAATGGACCGCTTCTAAATCTGCATATGGCGTGATATCCCAAATTCTTTTGGCCTTGGGTATTCCAGAGGTTCCAGAGGGATTTGAAACAAGCGGCCTTCACAATAAACCAATAATTATTTCGACAAAAACGAAGAAAGGCAAAGATAAAGAAACAGGAAATCACAAGCCAGAGTGGGATGAATCATCTATCCATGAGTTTTTATCCGTTTCATCCGTCGGCGTAACGCAAGGACATCCGACATTTGCATCGGCCACCGCTCCCGCAAAAGCATCACCGTTTGCCGCGCAGCCGCAACCACGACCAACCGCACCTGTAGCGCCGTCATCAGCGCCTTGGGCTTCTTAAATTTATAAATATAGGCGGGGCGCAATGCCTCGCCTATTATAAAACAATGGGGAAAATAATGGTATTAATACCAAAGCCGCCTGATTTTACTTTGCAGGCAATCAAGCAAAAAACAGAACATGAATGGAATTCATCCGTGAACAAGCGCGGGCGTATCATGGGCCATATGATAGGCACAGAATGCGCTAGAGCGTTATATTACGCTATTCACAATGAACAATCACGATATGTCACATATGACAAGGCGTGGCGTTTTGAGGATTCCATGCGTAATACAAAAACCATGGCCAATAGACTTGGATTATCTGGCATTGAAGTTTATGAATTAAATAGCGAAGGCAAAAGACATTCATATTCATTTTTTGACAGTAAATTACAGGATCATTGCGATGGTGTATTGATCGGTCTAAAGCAGGCGACTTCAACAAAGCATATATGGCAAAATAAAACCATAGATGAAAGCGATTTGAAAAAATTCAGAAAGCTAAAAGATCAATATGATATTAAATTAGTTTTGAAAAAGTTTAATGAAAAGTTTTATGCCCGTGCCCAGCTTCTTATGCATTACTTGCAGATTGATCGGCATTATATGACGCTATGCATTTCAGGTGCGGTGGATGTCGATGCCTGTCGTACGGAATACGATCCAGATTTTTGTGAAATGCAGATTGACAGGATACGCCGCATATTAGAAACTACAACGGAACCAGTACGCATTAATGACAGGCCAGATTTTTGGTTATGCCGTATGTGTGAATTTAAAGGAAAATGCCACAACAATGCCTAAAGAGCCACGGCCATATCAAACCGCATCGGTTCAATCCCTTTTCGACTGGCTTTTTACTAAGCCGTCGAAAGGGAACCCTTTAATTGTAAGCCCGGTAGGCAGTGGTAAAGCTCTAATTAATGCAATGGTCATTAATGAAATTCACAAGCTATACCCGCGCACGCGCATTTTATGTGTTACCCACGTTAAAGAACTGCTAACGCAAAACGCGGATGAATTGCGAGATTTCTATCCCGATGCTGATTACGGTTTTTATTGCGCCAGCCTTGGCATTAAGCGATTACACAATGATATCACGTTTGCCAGCATTCAAAGTATTTATAACAAAGCTCATAACCTAAACCGCGCGCCGGAAGTTATATTAATAGATGAGTGCTTTGCTGGAGATACATTAATAAACACTAATAGCGGCCCGAAAAGAATTGACAAGGTGAGTCCGGGCGACATAGTGTATAATGCGACTGGAATGGGCGAAGTATTGGCTGTTTCAAAAAAACAAACAAATGTTATATATAGGATAAAATTAAATGACGGATCAGAAATCAGATGCACTGGAAACCATCCTATACTATCAGAACACGGATGGACTACAGCTCGAGAACTGGGGCCGGGGCAGCAGCTTTTTAGCATACAAAATATGCCTGAATTGTGGGAAAAACTTTCATCCGTTCAGAACGATGGTGAAAAGTCGAGGGAAAATGATGGAAAAGCCACAATCGAGAAAAGCATTTTCAAAACAAAGGTTTTGTTCGATATCTTGCTCGAAGAAGATGGAAAATGCAATGTGGATTCCCGGCGCAAAAGAGAAAATGTCGAAAACATTAAAAAAAATAGGGCACAAGCCATTAATTCATGGTGGCAATGGTCGAGGGCCTACAAATCAACAGAAAAAAATGATGGAAATTCTTGGGAAAGAGTGGGTTGCAGAGTTACCAATAAAAACATTGGCAGGTCACAGGAACGGAATATACCCCAATGCATACAAGGTGGACTTGGGAAATCAAAAGTTAATGTTAGCTATAGAGATAGATGGAATGAGCCACAGCGGGAAACGGAAAATTTTGGATCAAAAGAAAGACAATCGTCTTTTGTTGTTAGGGTGGAAAGTGTTGAGATTGAAGAATGCAGAGGTGGAGAATATATATACAATCTACAAGTCTCAGGGCACCCTTCCTACTTTGCTAACGGAATTCTTGTCCATAACTGTCATTTAATTTCACACGACGAAAACACACAATACCGCAAGTTTATAGATGAATGCAAAAAACTAAACCCTAATCTTGTTGTTATAGGATTAACCGGAACGCCATTTCGCGCCGATAGCGGCCTTATTTACGAGGGCGAAGGCGCACTGTTTGACGGCATATGCTATGAGATTGAAATTAGCTGGATGATTGATCAGGGCTATCTTGTTAAGCCCGTAACACCGCCCGTAAAAACTATTATGAATGTTGACGGTGTTAAAACGTCAAAGGGCGATTATATATTGCGACAGCTTGAAAAAGCCGTTGACGTTGACGAGATAACGCAGGCTTGCGTTGCCGAGATCATGGAATTAACGCAAGACCGTAACAAGGTTTTGATATTCACGGCAGGCGTTGAACATTGCACACACGTCCGCGACGCGATACGCGCATATGGTGTTACTTGCGAGATGGTGACGGGCGATACGCCGAAAACTGAACGCGATGAAATACTGCGACGATATGCGGCTGGAGAATTTAAGTATTTAGTCAACGTTGCGGTTTTGTGTTTAGATGAAAAAACTGAAATTCTCACTAGCGATGGATTTGTAGGAATTGATGATATGACATATGATCATAAAATTGCTGCATGGAAAGAAGATGGTGGAGTTGAATTCACAAAGCCAGAAAATATAGTTAGAAGAGAAAGATTTGATGATGAGGAAATGGTTTCATCTGAAAATGGCATATCTGCCAATATTAGAGTTACATCTAATCATAGAATGGTTATTAGGTGTGGCGGTCAAGATAAAAATATAAAAGTAGTACCTGCAATTAATCTTGAAGGTATTTCTTGCTCTATACCAGCTTATGGCGATTGCGAGCCAGAAAAGATATATATTGAAACTCCAAAAAGGAAACAAAATGAGGATCAGCAAATTAGATCAACTTCATTTTCTTTAAGAAAAAGAGGATATTTAAAAAAAGATTCTTTAGAAATGTCTATAAAACAAGTGAAAAAACTTAGATCTATGAAACATGCTTCACCGCATGAACTAACGATAGATGAATGTAAGTTAATTGGTTTTTGGCTTGGAGATGGATCAAAATCTTGCGGAAGAGTAGTTATATCACAATCTATGAGATATAAAGACAATGTAGAGTGGTTTGACGGTATTTTAAAATCCACTGGAATACACCATTCAAGAAATATAAGAAAGAAAAAAGGCAAATTAACTAATGATGTTGTTTTATGGTCTCTTGCGAGAGGAACTGGTGGATACAATCAATCTGTAGAAAAGGGGTATTTTTATATAGAGCCTTATTTAGAAAAAGACGGAACATTTTTATTTAAACATTTAAATAAAAATCAGTTACTTGCACTATTAGAAGGATTTTGGAGAGCTGATGGCAGACATCATTCTAAGAAAAAAGTTAATAGAATAACTGGGTGCCAATATAAATTATATGATATTTTGCAATCAGTTTGTGTTGTCAGAGGTATATCAGCTTCTATATCTAAACCAATAAAGCCAAGAAAATATAATCATAATATACAATGGTCATTTTCTTGGGGTGGAAGAAAAAACTGGAGCTACACAAAAAAATCTATAGTTAAAGAAAAATCATGGAAAAAAGAAAGAGTGTGGTGCGTTACATCGTCAACTTCTTTTTTGATATGCAGAAGAAACGGAAAAGTTTTTGTAACTGGAAATACCACTGGCTACAACGTACCAAGCATTGACTGCATTGTTTTGATGCGTCCTATGAAGAGTCCGGTGCTTTACATTCAAACTCTCGGCAGAGGTATAAGAACCGTATATGCCGATGGATATGATTTAACGACGCAGCAGGGGCGACTTGATGCTATTGCAAATAGTATCAAACCTGATTGTCGTGTTCTTGATTTTGGCGGCGTTGTTAAGTATCTGGGGCCGATAGATGCGATTAAAATAACGCGCAAGAATAGCGGTAAAAAAGATAAGGACGCGCCGCCGGGCGATGCTATTATGAAACGCTGCCCGGCATGTGGTTTTGAATGCTTTGCAGCGCAGCGTTATTGTTATAATTGCTCATATAATTTCTTGCAAGAAAGCTTAAGCCCGACGGCGGATAAAGGAAGTTATTTGCTTAGTGCAGATGAGCCGCCGCGAATTGTTTCTGTATTATCTATGACTGTTTCGAGGCATATAAAAAAACATAAAGAAGGTGATCCTATTCCTAAGCCAACTATGAAAGTAACATACGGAACTTTTGAAGGTTCGTATTCTGATTTTATATGCTTTGAGCATCATGGATATCCGAGAGATAAGGCCGTTTCATGGTTTAGGCAGAATTTGCCCAGTCATGTTATTCCTAAAGACGTTAAAGAGGGGCTTTTATATAAAGATTTTTACCGGATACCTAGCGATATAGAGATCAAAAGAGAAGGTAAATACTGGCGGGTTTCAAAGGTTTTTTATAAAGAAAAAGATACACATAAAGAACAAGCAATTGAAATAATTAAAGATTATGCCGTCGATGATAAAAATGAATTAATTGAAATACCTTGGTAAATATTGTCAAGTTAAAAATTGTATATTTTAGTAAAAAAATACCTGTACAATGATTTTAGATCGTTTATTATTTTCTAAGAAAGGAACAAAAGATGACTGATTTTAATTTTGAATTAATTACTAGAAAATGGCAGCCTTACTTTGTGGGGACTACATTAGAAGCTCATGATATTAATAATTATAAAACATTAAGAATAGCTATGAGTTTATATGATAACCGCAAAGTTTTATTATCGCAGCGCCGTATTGGTAAAACAGATATTTTTGAATATCTAATAAAAAGGAGATAAGAATGAAACACACTGGTAAACAATTTATTGATATGACTAAAAATGATGATAATGTTAATAATCAGATTTTAAATGAACTGCGCGATTTGAATATTCTTGTTATGGGATTGGCGCATCAATTATCAGAGATTAAAAATAAAGGCAAAAAAAATGCAAAGCAACCAGCATAAAGTTAGCATTAGAGCTTTTTTATTAATATCATTTATTGTTTTTAGCTTTCCGATATGGATTAAATGGCTATTAGGATGGATGGTTTTTGGCGGCGAATATATAGAAGGAATTATTAAATAATGACAAAATCACCGATTGAAGAAATGAAGGAATACGTAGCTCACTTTCTTGATTTCAAGGCAAGAAATTTATCAAGTCCGTTTGATTACCACACGGCTATAGAGGATGTCATAGACCACCTCCACGCCACGGGGCGGTTGAGTTTGTGGAAAACTGATACTCCACCAAAAGACGGGACTGTATTTATTGCTGACGATGAGTATGACGAGCTTTATAGGGCAAAATATTTTCCAGATCATTACTCTGGACAGCCAAAGTTTTGTGAGCATACCGATGATGACAATGAGTTGATTATAAAAAGATGGATGCCACTACCAAAACAGGAGAACGGGGATGAGTAGTTTTGTAGAAATGTTATGCGCTGGACCGAAGGGGTTAAATTCCACATATCGACCAGAAGCAGGAACAGTTTGCCTAATATCTGGCCCTAATTGTGATAACGACGAAGGATATGTATTCTCAGAGTTCACAGTATTGTGGAGCAATGATATTTTTGTTCTGTACGGTAACGAAGGCTTCTGGCCTAACCTATATAAATGGGATCATGTTATCGCGAAGGAGATTACCTTATTGAAGCCCTCCGCATAGCCGCAGCAATCGAGGCTGGTACGCATAAGATTGTGCCTGTGGAGCCTACGGAAGCGATGGTAGAAGCTTGGTTCCTTGACGGGAGTTACAAAGCCATGCTCTCCGCCTACGATTTTAACACTGAAAACACAAAGGAAAACAACAATGATTAAATTTGAAGTATTTAACCGATTTACACTTAAGCTGCAATTCACCGCAGAGATTAATGTAGAAGAAACCGCAAGCCTTTCTATAAAGCGCGGTGCCGCTCTGGAATGGGCCTATCTGGAAGGGGCCAATCTGGAAGGGGCCAATCTGAAAGGGGCCAATCTGAAAGGGGCCAATCTGAAAGGGGCCAATCTGGAATGGGCCTATCTGGAAGGGGCCAATCTGGAAGGGGCCAATCTGAAAGGGGCCAATCTGAAAGGGGCCTATCTGGAATGGGCCAATCTGGAAGGGGCCAATCTGGAAGGGGCCAATCTGGAAGGGGCCTATCTGAAAGGGGCCAATCTGGAAGGGGCCAATCTGGAAGGGGCCAATCTGGAAGGGGCCTATCTGGAAGGGGCCAATCTGGAATGGGCCAATCTGGAAGGGGCCAATCTGGAAGGGGCCAATCTGGAAGGGGCCTATCTGAAAGGGGCCTATCTGGAAGGGGCCAATCTGGAAGGGGCCTATCTGAAAGGGGCCAATCTGA
>Ga0247843_1001402_pt1 | contig 49319 bp, 48 predicted proteins | sample LaCruzMarch2017__FD_192420 | JGI IMG/M metagenome (GOLD analysis project Ga0247843, IMG submission 192420) | Freshwater microbial communities from meromictic Lake La Cruz, Castile-La Mancha, Spain - LaCruzMarch2017_8m | ecosystem: Environmental > Aquatic > Freshwater > Lake | place: Spain...
CGCGCCACACGGCGGGCCTGCAGGCTGACTTCAGCGTGATCGAGAAGCTGAACTTCCAGCCCGAATTTCGCACGCCGATTTGGGACTACATGTCAGCCCTGGTGGACGAAGAGCGCGTGGCCGATGGCGCAGCCCGCCTGGCCCAGCACCGCCAAGCTCTGGAGCGGGCCGAGCAACGTTTTGGCGTGGATGCGGCCACGGTGGTCGCGGTCTGGGGTGTGGAGAGCAATTTCGGCCAGACCTTTGGCAAATACCCGCTGGTTCAGGCACTGGGCACGCTGTCGTGCCACGGGCGGCGACAAAGTTATTTCCGGGGCGAGTTTTTTGCGGCGCTGCGCATTTTGCAGGCCGGGCACATCGCGCCCGAGCGTTTCGTGGGCTCGTGGGCTGGGGCCTTTGGTCACACCCAGTTCATGCCCAGCACCTTTGAGCGCCTGGCGGTGGACTTTGATGGCGACGGCCGTGCCGACCTGATGGACAGCAGCGTGGACGCGTTGGGCTCGACCGCCAACTTTTTGGCCCGAGCAGGCTGGCAGCGCGGCTTGCCCTGGGGCATCGAGGTCAAGTTGCCAGCCGGGATTTCTTTGGCCGGAGAAGGCCGCCGCAGCAAGCGCCCGGTGTCTGAATGGACCGCCCGTGGCGTGCGCCGCATCGATGGCGCTGCCTTGCCAGAGAGTTTGGGCAACGTGGGCTTGCTGACGCTGGCCAGTGCCAACGGCCCAGCGTTTTTGGTGACGCGCAACTTTGATGCGCTCTACAGCTACAACGCCGCCGAAAGCTACGGCTTGGCGATTGCCCACCTGAGCGACCGCCTGCGCGGCGGTAGCCCATTCGTCACGCCTTGGCCGACCGATGACGCAGGCCTCTCGCGCGCCGAGCGGCGTGAGCTGCAGGGCCTGCTGACGATGCTCGGCCACGACATTGGCTCCATCGACGGCATGTTGGGCGACAAATCGCGCGAGGCGATCCGCGCCGAACAAAAGCGTCTTGGCATGGAGGCCAATGGCCGTGGCGGCCAAAAAATCCTCAAGACGCTGCGCGGGGGCTGAACTCACACTCCCAAAGGCAAAGCCCGCTGCCGCTTGCCTGTGAGTGCAAACAGCGCATTTCCCACGGCCGGTGCCAGCGGCGGCACCGCCGGTTCGCCCACGCCTGCCGGGTGGCGGGTGCTGGGCACGATGTGGGTTTCCACCACCGGGGTCTGGCTGAGCGTTAGCATGGGGGCGTCAGAAAAGTTGCTTTGTTGCACCACGCTGCCCACGATGTCGATCTTGCCGAAAAGCGCGGCGCTCAGTGCATAGACCACGCTGCTTTCCATTTGCTGGGCCACTGTGCCGGGGTTGACCACAGTGCCACAGTCGATAGCACACACCACGCGGTGCACGCGGATCTGGCCGTTGGCCAGCGAGACCTCGGCCACTTGGGCCACGATGGAGCCAAAGGATTTGTGCAGCGCGATGCCCCGAGAACGGCCTGCGGGCAGTGGCGTTCCCCAGCCCGCTTTGTCGGCCACCAGCTGCAGCACAGCGGCATAGCGCGGCGCGTCTTTCAACAGCTTCAAGCGGAAGGCGAGCGGGTCTTGTTTTGTGGCAGCAGCCAGTTCGTCGATGAAGCTTTCCGAGAAGAAGCCGTTGTGCGAATGGCCCACCGAGCGCCAAAAGCCGACGGGCACGCCAGATTGGGTGGCCACATGGCTCATGTGCTGGCTGGCAAAACCGTAGGGCAAATCGAACAGGCCTTCGGAGGTGGTTTTGTCAGGCATGTCGATGGGGCCTGACAGGTGGGGCGCTGCACGCGCCATCCAGCGCGGGGTGATGGCGTCACCGGCCGACTTGATGCGCAAGCTGGTGACTTCACCTTTCTCGTCCAGCGAGGCCTGGAACTTGGCCAGGTGCATGGGCCGGTAAAAGTCGTGCTTCATGTCCTCTTCGCGCGACCAGCTCAGTTGCACCGGTTGGCCCTCGCAGGCCATGGCCACTTGCACGGCTTGGCCGACAAAGTCGACGTCCAGGCGACGACCGAACCCACCACCCAGTTGAGTGACATGGACCGTCACCTGTTCTTTGTCGACCTTGGCTACTTTGGCGGCCATGTCGCGGGCCATTTGCGGCACTTGCGTGGACACCCAGATCTCCACTTTGCCATCTTTGACTTGCGCTGTGCAGTTCATCGGCTCCATCGTGACGTGGGCCAGGTAGGGCGCTTGGTACAGGGCGTCGATGCGGGTGGTGGCGGCTTTTTCAGCCTGGGTGGGCACGCCTTGTTCGTGGAAGGTGAAGCCGCTGTCCTCGTTCAGAGCCTTGAGCAGGTCGGCCTGGATGCGCTGGGTGTCCAATGCGCCCGTGGCAGGGGCCTGCCACTGCACTTTCACGGCCTGCACGCCTTGGCGGGCGTGCCAGGTGGTTTGGCCCACCACGGCCAAGCCTGCAGTGCCGCCGCCCCAGGCGTCAAGCGGCACAACTTTGGAAACACCTTTCAATGCCAAGGCGTCTTTCGTGTCCATGGACGCAGCGCTGCCGCCCAGCATGGGGCACATCTGCACAGCCGCAAACAGCATGCCGGGCAGACGCACGTCCAAGCCGAAGGTGGCTTGGCCTGTGACTTTGGCCGGGATGTCCGTGCGAGGCGCGGGTTGGCCGATGAGCTTCCAGTTTTCGCGCGATTTGGTTTGGATGCCCGAGGGCGTGCTGCCCGAAGCAGCGGCCACCATCTGGCCGTAGTGCGCTGACTGGCCCGAGGCGTGCTTCATCACGCCAGCGGTCACGGTGATGTCGCTGGCGGGCACTTTCCATGTGGTAGCTGAGGCCTGCACCAGACTGGCGCGCGCAGTGGCAGCGGCCATTCGCAAAGGCTCCCACAAATCGGCAATCGAAGACGAGCCGCCAGTGGCGTTGAGGCCCAGTTCGCGGGCGACTTTGCCCACCAGCCATTCGCCCATCTTGATTTGGGTGGGCTTGTTTTCGCCCTCGCTGTCCAGCGGGTGAAAGGGCAGGCTGGCCACCAGCATGGCCACGTTGCCGTAAATGCTGTCGGCCCCGGCCTGCTCCAAACGCACGCGGCTCAATGGCACATCCAGCTCTTCGGCCACCAACATGGCCAGCGCCGTGTGTACGCCCTGGCCCATTTCGCTGCGGGGCATGGCCAGCACCACGGCGCCATCGGCGGCGATCTTGATCCAGCCGTTAAGGGCGATATCGCCTTGGGTTTTGAGCATGAGCTCGGGTGAGCCCAGGCGTGATCGGGCGGGCATCACGCTCCAGCCGACGACCAATGCGCCGGTCGCGCCCAAGGCGCTGAGTAACCAAGTACGGCGTTTCATGCAGCACCGCCTTTCTTCATGGCGGCAGCAGCGCGGTGAATGGCCTTGCGCACGCGCTGGTAAGTGCCGCAGCGGCACAGGTTGGTCATGGCGGCGTCAATCTCTGCGTCGCTGGGCTGGGGGGTTTTGTCGAGCAGTGCGGCCGCGGCCATCAGCATGCCGCTTTGGCAGTAGCCGCATTGGGGCACTTGTTCGGCAATCCATGCGGCTTGCAAGGGGTGCGGTTTTTCTGCGGTGCCCAAGGACTCGATGGTTTTGATCGCTTGTTGGGCCACCGCAGACACGGACGTCACACACGAGCGCACAGGCTGACCGTCCACATGCACCGTGCAGGCCCCGCAAGCGGCGATGCCGCAGCCGAATTTGGTGCCCGTAAGCTGAAGTTCGTCGCGCAGCACCCACAGCAAGGGCATGCTCGGGTCGGCGGTGGATGTGCGGCTTTGGCCGTTGATGTTCAGTTGCACAGTGTTTTCCGGGAGTGTGGTTCGAGCGAGATGTTAACGGTCTTACTTCTATGACGCAGAGTTTTTCCTTTGTAGGAGCCCTTCCCGTGGGTGCGGCATCTTCGCTTCACCCGGGCGTTCACAGCTGCGTGCGCAGCGTCCATATTTCCGGGAAAAGCACCACATCGAGCATCTTGCGCAAATAACTCACGCCGCCTGTGCCGCCCGTGCCGCGCTTGAATCCGATCACGCGTTCCACCGTGGTCACATGCCGAAATCGCCACAGACGGAAGGCGTCTTCCAAATCGGTGAGTTCTTCGCCCAGTTGGTACAGGTCCCAATGTGCCTTGGGGTTGCGGTAGACCACGAGCCAGGCGTTTTCTACCGCATCGCTGGCCGGGTAGGGCTGACGCCAGTCGCGCTGGGTGTGGGTGTCAGGCACCTCCAGACCTCGGCGCTGCAACAGACGCAAGCACTCGTCGTAAAGCGATGGCGCTGCGTAAGCCGCTTGCACGATGGCCGAGAGGTCGGGGCGGTGCGCGTGGGGCTGCAGCATGGCGGCGTTCTTGTTGCCCATCGCAAATTCGATGCAGCGGTATTGCCAACTTTGAAAGCCGCTGGACTGCGCCAGATAAGGGCGGATAGCACTGTACTCGGGGGGTGTCATGGTGGCCAGCACATCCCATGCGTGCACCAGCTGCTCCATGATGCGGCTGACGCGGGCGAGCTTCTTGAACGCATCGGGCAGCTCGTCGGCCGCAATATTCTGCATGGCCGCTTGCAACTCGTGCAGCATCAGCTTCATCCACAGTTCGCTGGTTTGGTGCTGCACGATGAACAGCATCTCGTTGTGGTCGGGGGATAGCGGTTGTTGTGCGTTCAGGATGGCGTCGAGCTGAAGATAGTCGCCGTAGCTCATGCGACCGTCAAAGTCGAGCTGGGCTTTTTCTTCTTGCACGATGCGCTCGCCTGGCGCTTTGCTGGTGCTGGCCGAGTTGGAGGAGGAGAAAGGGCAGGAACTCATGGCGGGGCTTTCAGGTCACTGCGTTCTTTTGGGCAAAGCGGGTGCCCAGCCATTCACCACTTTGCATGACCTGGCAAAGGTGTTCTGCCGCGTGCCAAACATCGGCGTAGCCGATGTAAAGCGGCGTGAAACCAAAGCGCAAGATGTCGGCGTGCAAGCCGCCATCGCCCGCCCGGAAGTCACCAATCACGCCGCGCGCAATCAGGGCCTGTACGATGGCGTAAGCGCCCTCGGCCCGGGTCAGGCTCACTTGCGAGCCGCGCAGGGCTTCTTCGGCCGGGGTGGCGATGCCAAAGCCGTGCCCGTGCAGGCGGGTGCGCACCAGTTGCATGAACAGACCCGTGAGCGCCAATGACTTTTGGCGCAGCGCAGCCATGCCGCCCAGTGCTTCGGCACTCAAAAAAGCATCCAGGCCGCAGTCCAGCGCCGTGAGGCTCAAGATGGGTTGGGTGCCGCATTGGTAGCGGGTGATGCCTTTGGCAGGTTGGTAGTCGGGTGCGAAGGCAAAGGGCGCGGCATGGCCCCACCACCCGGCCAGCGGTTGCCAAAAGCGGTCGGTGTGTTGCGGGTGCACCCATACAAAAGCCGGTGCGCCGGGGCCACCGTTCAAGTATTTGTAGCCGCAGCCCACTGCAAAGTCGGCCCCCGAGCCGTTCAGGTTGACCGGCACCGCGCCGGCACTGTGCGCTAGGTCCCATACCGTGAGGGTGCCTTGGGCGTGGGCCTGCGCGGTGAGGGCCTGCATGTCGTGCATGGCACCGGTACGGTAGTTCACATGCGTGAGCATCAGCACCGCCACATCGGCTTGCAGGGCGGCGGCGATTTCGTCGGCTTCGACCAGTTGGAGGGTGTAGCCGCGCTCTTTGCACAAGGCCTCGGCGATGTAGAGGTCGGTCGGAAAGTTGCTGCGCTCGCTGATGATTTTGGTTTTGTGCGGGTGGTCGGCTTTGGCGATGTGCAGCGCTGCGGCCAACACTTTGAACAGGTTGATCGAGGTGCTGTCGGCGGCCACCACCTCACCCGGCTGGGCGCCGATGACGCGTGCGATCTTGTCGCCCACGCGCTGGGGCAGGGTGAACCAGCCTGCGGTGTTCCAGCTTTTGATCAGGTCGGTACCCCATTCGTGCGTCACGGCATGGGCCACGCGGGCCAGGGCGGTTTTGGGCAGCACGCCCAGTGAGTTGCCATCCAGGTAGATCACGCCGGGGGGCAAATCGAATTGCTCGCGCAAGGGGCGCAGCGGGTCCTGTTGGTCCAGCAGTTCGCAGTCTTGCAAGCTTGGGGTGAGGTTCATCATGGAGGTGTCTTTTAAAAAACTGTTCAAAGTTCGCGCAAGACCGCTCGCACGGGGCTGGCGTCGGCGCTCATGAGTTTCAGGGGCAGGGCGATCAGCTCGTAATCGCCTTCGGGCACTTCGTCGAGCAACAGGTTTTCCAGCACGCGCAGGCCGCGCTGGCGGATGGCTTGGTGGCTGGGGAGTTGCTTGCTCTCAGCCGGGTCGATGCTGGCGCTGTCGGTGCCGATCAGTTGAACGCCCAGATCGGCCAAGTGCTGCACGCAGTCTGGGTCAAAGCCGGTGAGTTGGGTGTCGAACTGCGCGAGCGGAAACTGGCGGTAAGTGCGTACCAGCACGCGTGGGGGCAGATCGGCCAGTGCGTGTTGCAAGTGCGCAAGGGTGATCAGCGGGCTGGCGTTTAGCGCGTGGATGACGCGGCAGTGGCCCAAAAAAGGCAGCAGGTCCAAAGCGCCCACTGCCGCACCTTCAGGGTCGTAATGCAGCGGGGCATCGGCATGCGCGCCCACATGGGGCGATAGAGTGATGGCGCTCACGTTCACCGGGCAGGTATCTGACAGCGTGGCGGCCCATTGCTGGACGTAAGGTGTGTCGCCCGGAAAGACTGGGCTGTGCGCCTGCACGGGTGGAGAAATGTCCCAAAGTTTTTTCATCGTGCGTGAAGGTAGCACCGTGCTAAAAGCCGTGGTGTCGGTTATTTCCAACACCCGTGAAAATGAATTCAGACGTTCAGCGCTGGCAGGCCTTGGCGGCGGCGGGCTTGTTCACAGGCGGGGCTGCCTTCTTCAAACTCACGACAGGGCGATGGGCGCCATTCGTAAATGCCGCAAATGGTTTTTTCGCCAGTCTTGCCATACAGCGCAGCACAACGTGGCGGGCTGTGGTCGGTGCCGCGCATGCGGCAGGTGAGTTCAGTGATGGGCGAGGCCAGCCCGGCGGGCACATGGCCGCCGCCTTCTTCGTATTCGTAGACGGAGAAGTCCACCCGAAAGCTCACGCAGCAAGCGCCGCAGGTGGGGCATTGGGACATGGGGTGAAAAGGGGGATGGACCCCGGATCAAGTCCGGGGTGACAGATCAAGCTTTGACGCGACCTAGCAGCAAAAATTCCATGAGCGCTTTTTGTGCATGCATGCGGTTTTCGGCTTCGTCCCACACGACCGATTGTGGGCCGTCGATGACTTCTTCGCTGACTTCTTCCCCCCGGTGCGCGGGCAGGCAGTGCATGAACAGGGCGTCGGGCTTGGCCACTTGCATCATGGTTTCGTCCACGCACCAATCGGCAAAGGCTTTTTTGCGCGCTTCGTTTTCGGCCTCAAAGCCCATGCTGGTCCACACGTCGGTGGTCACGAGGTCTGCACCCCGGCAGGCGTCTTCGGGGTCTTTGAAAATTTTGTAGCTGTCGGCGCTGCGCAAACCGGCCACGGCCTGGTCCACCTCGTAGCCGCTGGGCGTGCTCAGGTGCACCGTGAAGCCCAGCAATTCGGAGGCTTGCAACCAGGTGTTGGCCATGTTGTTGCCGTCGCCGACCCAGGCCACCACCTTGCCCTTAAGACAGTCCAGAACGTTGCCTTCGGCCCCACGTGAACCCCGGTGCTCGATGTAGGTGAAGATGTCGGCCAGGATCTGACAGGGGTGGAACTCGTTGGTCAGGCCGTTGATGACGGGTACACGCGAGTGCGAGGCAAAGCGCTCAATCTTGTCCTGACCGTAGGTGCGGATCATCACCAGATCGGTCATGCGGCTGATCACGCGGGCGCTGTCTTCGATGGGCTCAGATCGCCCTAGCTGGCTGTCGCCTGTGGTCAGGTGCACCACCGAGCCGCCGAGCTGGTACATGCCGGCTTCAAAGCTCACGCGGGTGCGGGTGCTGGCTTTTTCAAAAATCATCGCCAGCGTGCGGTCGGCCAGCGGGTGGTATTTTTCGTAGGCCTTGAACTTGCGCTTGATTTCAGCGGCGCGAGCAAACACATGTGCGTACTCTTCAGCCGAGAGGTCGGTGAACTGCAGGTAGTGCCTCACGGGCGCTGGGGCGTTGCTCATGGCGTTTCTGCCAAAAAAGTCTTGATCAGGGGCACCAAAATGGCGACCACCTCGTCGGCTTCGGCCTCGGTCATGATCAGCGGCGGTACCAAGCGGATCACGCTGTCGGCCGTCACGCTCAGAAGCAAACCAGCTTCTGCGGCGCGCGTCCAGATGGCACCGCAGGGGCGGTCGAGTTCAATGCCCAGCATCAGGCCTTGACCCCTAATTTCCTTCACGCCTTGCACCCCTGCCAGGGCTTTTTCAAGTGCACCGCGCAGATGGTCACCCACCCGTGCTGCATTGGCCATCAGGCCGTCTTTTTCCATGATGCGGATGGTTTCGACCCCAGCGCGCATGGCCAGCGGGTTGCCGCCAAAAGTGGTGCCGTGGTTGCCGGGCTGGAAGATGTGGGCGGCCTTGGGGCCCGCCACCACCGCACCAATCGGCACGCCCGAGCCCAGGCCCTTGGCCAGCGGCATCACGTCGGGAACGATGCCAGACCACTGGTGTGCGAACCACTTGCCCGTGCGACCCATGCCGCACTGTACTTCGTCCACCATCATCAGCCAGTCTTTTTGGTCGCACAGGGCGCGCACTTGCTGCAGGTATTCGATACGCATTGGGTTGATGCCACCTTCACCCTGAATGGTTTCCATGAACACGGCCACCACATTGGGATTGCCTTCGGTGGCTTTTTTCAGGGCTTCGATGTCGTTGACTGGCACACGCACAAAACCTTCGAGCATGGGACCAAAGCCAGTTTTGAGCTTTTCGTTGGCGGTGGCGCTCAGCGTGGCGATGCTGCGGCCATGGAAAGCTTTTTCGTAAACCACGATCTCGGGCCGCTCGATGCCTTTGTCGTGGCCGTATTTGCGCGCCAGCTTGATGGCCGCTTCGTTGGCTTCGAGGCCGGTGCAGCAGAAAAACACGTTGGTCATGCCTGACAGCTCGACCAGCTTGGCCGCCAGCACTTCGGCGTTGGGCACATGGAAATAGTTGCAGCTGTGGATCATCTTGCTGATTTGGTCCTGTAGAGCAGGCACCAGATCCGGGTGGTTGTGGCCCAAGGTGTTCACGGCGATGCCAGCGAGGGCATCGAGGTACGGCTTGCCATTGACGTCCCAGACTCGGCAACCTTGACCATGGCTGAGCGCGATGGGCAGTCGGCCATAGGTGTTCATGGTGTGCGGTGAGGTGGCTTCAATGTGAGCGGTCATGAGTGAACTCCGAAAATAAAAAGCGGCTCAACATCAAGAGCCGTTGGAGTGAGATTTTAGAGGCAGAAAGGGCGAGAGGCGGTCTGTCCTTTCCAGCCTTTTACCAAGGGATTTTGAATGGCTTGAAGTCTTATATAAGATAGAATACTTGGGTAAACCCGTGGGTGGCGATCCCACCCTGCGGGGCCAACTGAATCACACCTCTATCCGATGGTTTCCAACAACGCCAAAGAAGTTTTCATCCAGGGCATCACCCAGGACGGCAAGCCTTTCAGGCCCAGCGACTGGGCCGAACGCCTGGCGGGCGTCATGAGCCCCTTTCGCCCCGGCGGCGCCTCCCCCGGCAGTCACCTGAGTTATTCGCCTTGGTGCATTCCCACCACCTTGGCGGGGGTGAAGTGTGTCATCGTGAACCACGATCTGCGCGATCACAACGTCATGGCCTGGGATTTCGTGATGAACTTCGCGCGCGACAACGGCTTGCAAGTGGCTGAAGCCTGTTTGTTGCCTGACCCACCCTCCCAAAAATAACCCGACCAAAAAAACCAAACCGCCTTCGGGCGGTTTTTTCATGTTGAGCCCACAAAGCCGGGGGCAGGGCATTGGTGGGTGACGATTTTTGCGAGCGAAGCGAGTCATGAGGAACCCGCCAATGCCCTGCCCCCGGCGGGTTATGAGCGACCATGAAAAAACCGCCCGAAGGCGGTTTAGTTTTCGCGGACAGCGCACCCGTTTCAAACGGCAGCGAGGACTGGCCTCGCCGGGCTGTTGATCTGGTGGAGCGGATCAGGCTGCAGCAGGCGCTGCGGAAAGGGCCAAGGTCTTGACTTTGGCGCTCAGGCGGCTCTTGTCACGAGCCGCCTTGTTCTTGTGGAAGATGCCCTTGTCGGCAATGATGTCCACCACGGTTTGCATCTTGGCAAACAACTCTGTGGCTTTGGACTTGTCGCCTGCTGCAACGGCTTTTTCGACGTTTTTCACAGCAGTGCGGTATTTGGAGCGCAACGAAGAGTTCGCGGCATTGATTTTGACGTCTTGACGGACGCGTTTGCGGCCAGAAGCAAGGCGGGGGTTTTTCTTTTTGGGTTTAGCGGATGCCATGTATAAATTCTTTCAATGTCTGAGGATGATGTCCAGCGAACCGAATATTCTAGCAGACCTTCAGCGAGCGTTCTGCTCTGAGTAGTGAGCGCCAGCCTTGGCCTGCGCGCCAATCCCCGTCGTCGCCATGGCCTTGCGGGTCAGTCAGAAAGCGACCGCTACACTCGCCCTTTGTGAGCCTCCTTAGATCTGCTTCTGTCGTGTCGATTTTTACCCTGGCCTCCCGGGTCACGGGTTTGGTGCGCGAGCTGCTCATCGCCTCCATGTTCGGGGCCAGCGCCTTGACCGACGCCTTCAATGTGGCCTTTCGCATTCCCAACTTGTTTCGTCGGCTGTTTGCCGAGGGGGCGTTCAGCCAGGCCTTTGTGCCAGTGCTGGCCGCCAGCCGTGCCCAGCATGGCGACGAAGCCACCCGCGAGGTGATCGACAGCGTGGCCACGGCCCTGGCCTGGTCGGTGCTGGCTTTGTCAGTCTTGGGTGTGCTGGCCTCACCTTGGCTGGTGTGGGCCTTGGCCAGTGGTTTGCAGCAAGATGCCCGGGGTTATGAAGCCGCCGTGAGCATGACAAGTTGGATGTTTCCCTACATCGCCTTCATGTCCATGGTGGCCTTGTCGGCGGGGATTTTGAACACCTGGAAGCGTTTTGCTGTGCCCGCAGCCACGCCCGTGCTGCTGAATGTGAGCGTGATCGCCGCCACTTGGTTTTTGTCGCCCTGGTTGGCCAAGCAAGGTGTGGAAGCTATTTACGCCTTGCCCGTGGGAGTGATGGTGGGCGGTGTTTTGCAGTTGGCGGTGCAAATTCCGGCCTTGGCCCGGCTGGGTTTGTTGCCCCGCCTGGGCGTGCGGCCCCGCGCCGTCAAGAAAGCCTGGACCAACCCCGCCACTTTGAACATCCTGCGCCTGATGGGGCCGGCTTTGCTGGGCGTGGGCGTGGCCCAAATTTCCTTGCTCATCAACACCCAGATCGCTTCTTATATGGCTCCGGGCAGCGTCAGTTGGTTGACTTATGCCGACCGTTTGATGGAGTTCCCGACGGCCATTTTGGGCGTGGCGCTGGGCGTGGTGCTGATGCCGCAATTGGCCGCAGCCAAAGCCACAGGAGACACTGAACGTTATGCGGCCATGCTCGACTGGGGTTTGCGTTTGGTGTTGCTGCTGGCCTTGCCTTGTGCGGCGGCTTTGCTGGTGTTTTCGCAGCCGCTGGTGTCGGTGCTTTACCACTATGGGGCCTTCACCGACCGCGATGTGCAGCAAACCACCTTGGCTTTGACGGGTTACGGTGTGGGCTTGCTGGGCTTGGTGGCGATCAAGGTGTTGGCTCCGGGTTACTACGCCAGCCAGGACATCCGCACGCCGGTGCGCATCGCGGTGGTGGTGCTGGTGCTCACGCAGGTCTTGAACATACTGCTGGTGCCTTATCTGGCCCACGCCGGGCTGGCGCTGTCCATTGGCTTGGGCGCTTTGGTCAATGCCTTGTGGCTGCTGGTGGGTCTGTTGCGCCGGGGCAGTTACAAGCCACAACCCGGCTGGTGGCGCTTTGGCTTGCAGGTGCTGCTGGCCACGAGTTTGTTGACCGCCTTGCTGTGGTTCGCTGCGAACCATTTGCCTTGGGTTGCCATGCGCCAAGAGGCCTGGCTACGCATCGGCTGGATGGTGGCGGTTTTGGCGGGCTCTGCCTTGCTTTATTTTGGTGTATTGTGGGCCACGGGTTTGCGGCTCAAGGCCTTTCTCAAGCGTTGAACCATTCCAAATGCCTTTGAATTTATCCCCCCCGACCCCGCTCAGTTACTTTGCCAGCTTGGTGCAAAGCGACGATCAGTTCCCCTTGCTGGAGGCTGCGGCCAGTTTGGCGCAGGATGAAGAACCCACGCTGGATGTGCAGCAGGTGCTCGACGATGTGGCGCGCTTGGTCAAAAGGGTGAAGGCGCGCATGCCCGAGGCGGCCGATGACCTGACCCGATTGGCCAACTTGACGCAGGTGTTTTACAAAGACCTGGGTTTTGGGATGAATGCCAACGACTATTACGCCCCTGAAAACAGCTACATCTTCGACGTGTTGCGCACGCGCCGGGGGATTCCGATCTCACTGGCAGTGATTTGGCTGGAGTTGGCTCAAGCCTTGGACTTGCAGGCCCAAGGCATTTCCTTTCCTGGCCATTTTTTGGTCAAAGTGACGCTGGAGGGCGGCTTGGTGGTGTTGGATCCGCTCACGGGCGAGTCCTTGGGGTTGGACAGTTTGTCAGATCGGCTGAGTCCTTACAGGGCCCCCGAAGACCAGTTCGCTGCCCCCGACTTGGACGAGGGTGAAACCCCTTTGGGCTTGTATTTGCAAGCCTGCCCGCCCCGCGACATGCTGGCCCGCATGTTGCGCAATCTGAAAGAAATTTTTCGCTCGCAAGAAGATTGGCCCCGCATGTTGCAGGTGCTCGAGCGTTTGGTGGTTTTGCTGCCCGAGGCTTGGGACGAGCGACGCGACCGGGGCTTGGTGCACGCCGAGTTGGGGCATGTGCACGAGGCCTTGCAGGACCTGAGGCAGTATTTGGAGGCCGTGCCGGCAGCGCCCGACACGGCGGCGCTGCGCAACCGGGTCAGCGAGCTTTCTGCGCTTTGACTGGGCCCTGATTCGGCCTCAATTGTTAGTTTACGAGCCCAATGGCTTGAGGCTCAAAAGCTCAGGCCACCACCACCTGCGCGCCATCGCCTTGCGGCGCGATGCGGCCGATCGTGTAAACCGCTTCACCCAAGCCGCGCAGTGTGGCGGCGCAGGCCTCGGATTCGGCCGCGTCGATGACCACCACCATGCCGATGCCGTTGTTGAAGGTGCGGTTCATTTCGATGTCGTCGATGCCAGCCGTCTTTTGCAGCCAGGCAAACAGATCGGTTTGGGGCCAACTGCCTTTTTGCAGGTGCGCAGCCAGGCCATCGGGCAACACGCGGGGGATGTTTTCTAGCAAACCGCCACCGGTGATGTGGGCCAATGCCTTGATGCCAGAGGCATCTTCCGTGTTCGGATGTTTGTCCAGAGCGGCCAGCACATTCAGAACATACAAGCGGGTGGGCTCCATCAAAGCTTGCTTGAAGGGCTTGCCGTCGAGCGTGGCGGGGGCGTTGCTGCCTGCGCGCTCAATGCATTTGCGCACCAAACTGAAACCGTTGGAGTGCACGCCGCTGGACGCCAGGCCCAGCACCACATCGCCCGCTTTCACGTTTTGTCCCGTGAGGATTTTGGATTTTTCGACGGCACCGACCGCAAAACCGGCCAGGTCGTATTCGCCAGAGGGGTACATGCCGGGCATCTCGGCGGTTTCGCCGCCGATCAAAGCGCAGCCCGACAGTTCGCAACCTTTGGCAATGCCGCCCACCACGGCGACGGCGGTGTCCACATCCAGTTTGCCGCAGGCAAAGTAATCCAGGAAGAATAAGGGCTCGGCCCCTTGCACCAGCACATCGTTCACGCTCATGGCCACCAGATCGATGCCCACGGTGTCGTGCATGTTCCATTCAAAGGCCAGCTTGAGTTTGGTGCCCACGCCGTCGGTGCCGCTCACCAGCACGGGCTCTTTGTAGCGCTTGGGCACTTCAAACAGCGCGCCAAAGCCGCCGATGCCGGCCAGCACGCCTTCGCGCATGGTTTTCTTGGCCAGGGGCTTGATGCGTTCGACCAGCGCGTCTCCGGCAACGATGTCGACGCCAGCGTCTTTGTAGGAAAGAGGGGTTTGAGTCATGGATTTGGCCCGGTTGGGGCTTGTGAATGGGGAGAGGGCCAATAAACGGGGCTTGCAGACTAAAATCAATGCTTATTTTAAGGGTTAGCCCTGAGCCCTCGGGCCAGGCCCTGACAAAACAAGAGACTGCATGCAAGCCCCCCTTCCTTTTTTGATGACCCGACTGGCCGCCTGGCTGGGCGTGGCCCTGCTGGCCGTGCTGGTTTTATGGTTGCTCGCCCCGGTGCTGGCCCCGTTTGTCATTGCAGCGGTCATGGCCTATGTTCTGCACCCCTTGGTGATCAGGCTTGAGGGTGTATCCGGTGGGCGTTTGCCTCGTGCCCTGGCGGTGGTGTTGGTGGAGGCGCTGGCCTTGCTGTCCCTTTTGGGTTTGTTTTTGTTGCTGGTGCCGATCCTGGTGCGCGAATGGCCCCTGTTGCAGCAGCAACTGCCTTTGCTGCTCGACCGCGTGGGTGATGCCATCAACCCTTTGTTGGCCCAGCTGGGCCTGAATGTCTCGCTGGATCTGGGCGAGCTGAAGAAACAACTGGTGACTTACCTGAGCGCGAACCGCGAAGATTGGTGGGCCCCGCTCATGTCCTCGCTCAAACTCGGCGGCAGCGTGGCGCTGGCCTTGGCGGGTTATGCGGTGCTGGTGCCCGTTGCTTTGTTTTACATGTTGTACGACTGGACTCGGCTGGTCAACAGTGTGCTGGAGTTGGTGCCACCGGCCTGGCGCGAGCGATTTGATGGCTTCATGCACGACTGCGACGAGGTGCTGGGCGAGTACCTGCGCGGGCAGACGCTGGTGATGCTGGCACTGGCCGTGTTTTACGCATTGGGCCTGAGTTTGTTTGGTCTGGATCTGGCGCTGCCCATCGGCGTGTTCACCGGGCTGGCCGTGTTTGTGCCTTACCTGGGTTTTGGCCTGGGCCTGGTGCTGGCGCTGTTGGCGGGCTTGCTGCAGTTGGCGCCCTCGCAAGCCGTGATGATGGTGGCCGTGGTCTACGGCCTGGGGCAGTTGCTTGAGAGCTTTGTGCTGACGCCTCGCCTGGTGGGGGAGCGCATCGGTTTGCACCCGCTGGCTGTGATTTTGGCCTTGATGGCTTTTGGTCAGGTGCTGGGTTTTGTGGGTGTGCTGATCGCCTTGCCAGCCAGTGCCGTCTTGTTGGTGGGCTTGCGCCGTTTGCGTCACCAATACCTGCAAAGCGATCTTTACCAAAAAAGCGGTTCTGACGATGCCAAGCAGGGACCAGACCGGGCATGAAGCAACTGGCTTTGGACATCGGCTTGGCTTCAACGCCCACGCTGGACAATTTTTTTGCAGGCCCCAACGCGGCGGCCTTGAGCCACTTGCGTTTGTGGACCGCAACGGGAAGCCGCTCCCCCGTGCCCACTTATTTGTGGGGCGAAAGCGGTTCAGGCAAAACCCATTTGCTACACGCGGTGCACCATGCGCTGCTAGAGCTGGACACGCAGGTCGGGTGGCTGGATGCCCACAGCATGGACCCGCCCGAGTTCAACGACGGATGGGTTGCCGTGCTGATGGACGATGTGCACCTGTACAACGCCGAGCAACAACACACCGCCTTCAATTGGTTTGTCAACGCTTTGACGCCCCGCAGCGGCACGCCGCGCTGGGTCTTGGCCGCGGGGGCTTTGCCCCCAGCCGATCTGAAGCTGCGCGACGACTTGCGCAGCCGCTTGGGCTGGGGCCACATCGAGGCCCTGCAGGTCCTTGGAGAGCCCGAGCGCCGTGCCGTGCTGCAACAAGAGGCTGACGTCCGGGGCCTGTTCTTGAGCGACGAGGTCATGTCTTACATGCTCAAGCGCTTTTCGCGTGATTTGGGCAGCCTCATGCAGCTGTTCGACCACTTGGACCACTACGCCTTGCAAACGCAGCGCGCCCTGACCATTCCGTTGGTGCGTGCGATGCTGGAGAATGAATGAAACTCGCCCTGTTTGACCTGGATCACACCTTGCTGCCACTGGACTCTGACCACAGCTGGGGCGTGTTCACCACCGAAATGGGTTGGACCGACCCGGCGGTGTTCGGCCAGCGCAACGACGAGTTTTACGCCCATTACCAAGCGGGCACACTTGATATTCATGATTACGTGCGCTTTGCCACCCGTGCCGCCCGCGAACGCGGCGCGGCCGACGCGGCCCAAGCCCACGCCCGTTATATGGACGAAGTGATCCGCCCGCGCATCACGCCCAAGGCGCTGGCGCTGGTACGATCGCACCAGCATGCGGGTGATACGGTCATGATCGTGACCGCCACCAACGAGTTTGTGAGCCGCCCGATCGCCCAAGCTTTCGGGGTCAGCGAGTTGATCGCTGTCGACCTTGAACGCGATGCCAGCGGCTGGATCACGGGTGAAATCCAGGGCACTCCGTCGTTTCGTGAGGGTAAAGTCACCCGGGTCGCGCATTGGTTGGACCAAAAAGGCCTGGGTTGGGGCGACGTGGAGATGACGTTCTACTCGGACTCTATGAACGACTTGCCGCTTTTGGAAAAAGCCCACCATCCGGTGGCAACGAACCCTGACGCTCGGTTGCGTCAACTGGCCACAGAGCGCGGCTGGCGCATCCTCGAACTCTTTCAAGAATGATCAAACAATTCATCGACAAGCTGATGGGTAAAGCGCCCAAAAGCAACAAACCCAATTTTGGCCGCCGCACCGAGGTGCCCGCATCTGTGCACGGCATTGACCCGAATCTGGTGGACGAGCGCGCTATCAACGTGACGCGTACCCTGCAGCAAGCCGGTTTTGAGGCCTACATCGTGGGCGGCGCGGTGCGTGACCTGCTGCTGGGCCTGCGTCCCAAAGACTTTGACGTGGCCACCAATGCCACGCCTGAGCAAGTCAAGGGCCTGTTTCGCCGCGCTTTCATCATTGGGCGGCGCTTTCGCATCGTACATGTGGTCTACGGTCGGGGGCGCGACAACGAAGTGATCGAGGTCTCCACCTTCCGGGCGCACCTGGACAACGCGGCAGCTGAGCAGGTCAAAGGCAACGAACGCACAAGCAAGAGTGAGTTGGCGGGCATGAAGCACGCGGTGGACTCCTCAGGTCGTGTGCTGCGCGACAACGTCTGGGGTCCTCAAGACGAAGACGCCACGCGGCGCGATTTCACTGTGAACGCCATGTACTACGACCCCGAGTCGCAGATCGTGGTGGACTACCACGGGGGCATTCAGGATTCGAAAAAGCGCGTCCTGCGCATGATTGGCGATCCTGTGGCGCGTTACCGCGAAGATCCGGTGCGCATCATTCGCGCCGTGCGTTTTGCCGCCAAACTCAGCCACTTAGACTTCAAACTGGAGGCCAAGACCGCCAAACCGCTGACCCAGTCGGCCACTTTGCTGGCCGATGTGCCGCAAAGCCGTTTGTTTGACGAGATGCTCAAGCTGTTGCAAACCGGACATGCGTTGGCCTCGATTGCTCAGTTGAACAAGCTGGGCTTGGCGACCGGCATTTATCCATTGCTGGATGTGGTGGTGCAGCGCTCTGACAGTGCTTTTGTGCAAGTGGTGCTGGCCGACACCGACCGCCGCGTGGGCGAGGGCAAGCCGGTCGCGCCCAGCTTCTTGCTGGCCTGTGTGCTGTGGGCCGACGTGCGCGAAGGCTGGGCCAAACGCCGGGCCCGCAAAGAGCACCCGCACCCGGCTTTGCAGGATGCGATTGACGAAGTGTTTGATGCACGCATCGGCGATGTGTCCGGTCGCGGCAAGCTGGCGGCTGACATGCGCGAGATCTGGATGATGCAGCCGCGCTTTGAAAAGCGGGTGGGCAGCACACCGTTTGGCCTGGTCGAACAGCCGCGCTTTCGCGCAGGCTTTGACTTTTTGCGGCTGCGTGCTGACATCGAAGAAGTGGATATTCGCCTGGCTGACTGGTGGCAAGAATTCAGCATGGCCAGCGATTCAGAGCGGGAAGATTTGGTGCAGGTTGCCAAGGCCGAGCAACAGATCTCGCAGGCAGCCAAGCCGCGTGTGCGCCGAGCACCCCGACCAGAAGGTGCGCCAGCGCCTGCACCACTGGACACAAAGCCCGCTGTTTCAGACGCAGATAACGCTGGCGTTGGCGAGCCCAGAAAACGCCGCCGCCGCCGTCGTAAACCCGGTGAGGGGAGCGATTCGGCTGCTGATTCTGGCGCCACGGGCTGAGTCGGCCCTGATTGAACCCTGAACCTCGCCTATGGCCCTCTTGCTGCGTCAGAGCGTGACCGCTTATGTGGCCATTGGGGCCAATTTGGGCGACGCACGGCAGAGGGCGCGGGAAGCCTTCGATGCCTTGGCGCTGTTGCCCGATACGCAACTCACAAACTCTTCGCACATTTACCGCACAGCGCCTCACGAGGCTCAGGGGCCAGATTTTTTCAATGCTGTGGCCCGCATCGAGACGGGCTTGACGGCCCCCGATTTGCTGGATGCTTTGCAGGCCATCGAAAACCAAGCAGGCCGATTGCGACCTTATCTGCATGCCCCAAGAACTTTGGATTTGGATTTGCTTTTCTACGGCGACGCCCAGGTGCTCAGCCCGCGCCTGACGGTGCCCCATCCGCGCTGGCGTGAAAGAGCCTTTGTGCTCTTTCCCTTGGCCGATGTGTGGCCAGAGCGCGTCAGCTCTGAAGACTTGATGCGTGTGGCCGGGCAGGGCATTGAACGCGTGCCAGAGGATGCGCCAGGCGTTGCCTGATCCGGTGCAGGCTTTACTGGCTGATCAGGCGGGCGGCCTCGATCTGGTATTCGAAATAGCGCTGGAAGCTGAAGACCAGGCTCGCCATCAAGGCGGTGGTGCCCAGCAGCAATGCGCTGGCGATGCCGATGACTGTGCCCCAGTGGGTGCGGCCTGCTGGGTTGAGTTCTTCGCCTTCGGGGTTGAATTTGGCATTCCACTTTTCAATGCCGCTCAGGCCGTAAACAATGGCGTTCAAAGCGCAGCCCGCAATCGTGAACCCCAGTAAGGGGATCAGCAACCAACTGAGCGTGTCGTCTTGGCCCAACTGCTGCACACGCTCCAGCCCATAAAAACCCAGTGCCGTTGGAATAGGCAGCAACCAGGCCAGCGTGTCTGAAAATCCGTAAAGGTAAAAGCGGTGAAGGCCCAGAGGGCCCGTCCAAAAAGCCAACCAAGTTGCAATTGTTTTGTTTTTCATCTTGTTGATTATTGCGGAGCAGTGCTGTCAACTGCACCCAAAGGCTTTTTTTTATGACCATATCGAGCTCGCATCGGCAGAATCGCCAATGACCGCCAAAAATGTGCGCACCCCAACGCGCCCGGCGGCCCGCCCTATCGGCCTCGGTGGGGGGCGATTTCGAAGGTGCCTGTGCCGGTGAGCACGTGGTGGCCGTAAATGGTGGTGAATGCGACGACGTCTTTGTCGCGGCAGGGTCGGATCAGAGACAAGGCTCTCGTTGTATAATAGTGGGCTTATCAGTGTGTCACTGGCCGGGTGGCCAGTTGCGTGTCTCAAACGCTGATAGAAAACGGGTTGACCGGCATTTGTTCCGGACAGACCCAACCACCCAAGGATAAATCATGGTTGTTATTCGTCTGAACCGCGGCGGCTCTAAAGCACGTCCTTTTTTCAACATCGTCGTCGCTGACAAGCGCGTGCGTCGCGATGGTCGCTTCCTCGAGCGCATTGGTTTCTACAACCCCACAGCCAAAGGCGGCGAAGAGGGTTTGCGCATCGCTCAAGACCGCCTAACCTACTGGACGGGCGTTGGTGCACAGGCTTCTCCCACTGTGGAACGCCTGATCCGCCAGGCCGGCAAAGCCGCAGTCTGATAGGCCGTTAAAGCCCATGCGCCCCGTCTTGGATACAGCCGCTTTGCCGGCTGACGCCATCGAAATCGGGCGTATCACCGATGCCTGGGGTATCAAAGGCTGGTTCAAAGTCTTGCCCCACAGCGCCTCCCCCGAGGCGCTTTTTTCTTCCAAGCAGTGGTTCTTGTTGCCGCCTGACAGGCCAATGAAGCCCAAACGCCCGACAGAGGCTGCCCAAGTTGCACCGGGTCAGGCAATTTGGGTTGAGCCCTTGTTGCTCCCCGTCAAAGAAGTCAAAAATCATTCCGATACGGTGGTGGCCTTTGCTCAAGGCATAGACGACCGCAATGCGGCAGAGTCTTTGCGTGGCGCTCGCATTTTCATCCCCCGTTCCAGCTTTCCTGCTGTGGCCGATGGCGAGTATTACTGGGTTGATTTGCTGGGCTTGCAGGTGGTCAACCGAGAGGGTATCGACCTGGGTCTGGTGCGTGACCTCATGTCCACGGGCCCACAAACGGTGCTTGTCATTGAGGCGCCTTCAGAAGTCGAAGGCGGAAAAGCCATTGAGCGCATGATTCCTTTTGTTGCGGCGTTCGTCGATGCGGTCGATCTGCCCGGCAAACGCATCACCGTTGACTGGCAGCTCGATTACTGAATCGCAGCCACAGCAGTGGGGGCCATCCATGCGCTTTGACATCATCACCCTGTTTCCCGAGTTGTTTGCGCCGCTGCTGACCAGTGGCATCACGCGCCGTGCCTACGAAGGCGGTTTGGTGGATGTGCGTTTGTGGAATCCCCGCGACCATGCTGAAGGCAATTACCGTCGTGTGGACGACCGCTCCTTTGGCGGCGGCCCAGGTATGGTCATGCTGGCCGAACCCTTGTTCAAATGCCTCAATGCCATTCGTGAAGAGCGTCAAGAGGCGATGCCTGCGCCTTTGGTGTTGTTTTCCCCGATCGGTCGGGCTTTGAATCACACCGCTGTGGCGCAATGGTCTGGCAGCGCGGGCGCTGTGTTGTTGTGCGGCCGCTACGAAGGCGTGGACCAACGCTTCATCGACCAACACGTTGACCAGCAAATCAGCTTAGGTGATTTTGTGCTGTCGGGCGGTGAAATCGCCGCCATGGCCTTGCTGGACGCGGTAGCCCGTTTGCAACCGGGTGTGCTCAATGACGAGGGTAGCCACCAATTGGACAGCTTCAACCCAGCGCTCGATGGTTTGCTGGACAGCCCGCACTACACCCGGCCCGAAGTTTGGCAAGGTCACGCCGTACCGCCTGAATTGATGTCGGGCCACCATGCGCACATCGAGCGCTGGCGACGAGAGCAAAGCCTTCGTTTGACGGCCTTGCATCGACCAGAGTTGATCGACCAAGCCCGTGCGGCGGGCCATCTCAGTCGCCAGGACGAGACCTTACTGAAACAACGTTAATCCTGCTCGGTCCAATGAGTTCTCTCAACAGGGTTTGAAAAAGTTATAATCAAAGGCTTTTCGATCCTCTACCCGCCGCGATCTGGTTCAGTCATGCATGTGTATGGCCCTTACAACACAGAACGCCCCTTGTGTAGCGAGGCATGATCGGACGGAGTTCAAAAAATGAATTTGATTCAAACTCTTGAGCAGGAAGAAATTGCCCGTTTGGGTAAAGTGATTCCTGAGTTTTCTCCCGGCGACACCGTGATCGTCAGCGTCAACGTGGTGGAAGGTGCGCGCAAGCGTGTCCAAGCCTACGATGGTGTTGTGATCGCCAAGCGTAACCGTGGTCTGAACAGCGGCTTCACTGTGCGCAAGATCTCCAGTGGCGAAGGTGTGGAACGTACGTTCCAAACTTACAGCCCTGTGATCGCCAGTATCGAAGTCAAACGCCGTGGTGATGTTCGCCGCGCCAAGCTGTACTACCTGCGTGACCGCAGCGGCAAGTCGGCACGTATCAAGGAAAAGTTGCCTCAGCGCAAAGCAGCACCTGCTGCCAAAGCGTAAAGCCTTTTCGTTCGTACGAAAAAACCGCCCGGGTTTGCGCCCAGGGCGGTTTTTTTATGGGCGCGTCAAAACTTGCATCCATCCCGCCCGACCATGAAAAAAGGCCTTGCCGGTGAGGGCAAGACCTTGGTGGAGATCTTGAAGTCCTGGGTTGAACCCAGGTAAACAATCAACCGCGCGTGATTTTCAGCACGCGTGTGCCGCCACGTTTGCCTGCAGGACCTTCGCCTGCGGCGTGCGGTTTGAAGTTGCCGGCACCAAACTGCTTGGGGCCGCGGGCGAACTTGTCACCTGCACCCGCCGCGCCGCGGGGGGCAGGACGGGCGGCGTTGCGGTTGTCACCACCACGATCTTCCCAGCGGCCGCCTTGACGTGGACCGTCCTGGCGTGCGTCTTGGCGCGGGGCAGGGCGGCTGTCGCCCTTGTCCCAAGGGTGCGCAGGTGCAGCGCGCTGCTCAAAGCGGTCACCACCGCGGTTGTCACCACGGGGGGCGTCAAAACGGCCACCGTCTTTGCGGGCATCGAAGCGGGGTTCGCTGCGCTGCTCAAAGCGGGGCTGCTCGTCGCGGAAGTTGCCACGCGGGGCGCGGTTGTCAAAGCCACCACCGTTGTCGCGGTCACGGTTGCCACCGAAGTCACGGCCACCGGGGGCGGGACGGCCACCACGGAAACCACCACCTGCGTTGGCGTAATTGCGCTCGCCGCCAAAGCGGTCACCGCCACGGCCCATGGGTTTGCGGGCTTCGGGCATGCGCACTTTGGGCTCCAGGCCTGGAATCACTTCGGCCTTGAAAGGCTGGCGTGTATAGGACTCGATGTCACTGATCTTGCGGCGGTCACGAATCTCAGCGAAGGTCACAGCCAGGCCATCGCGACCGGCGCGGCCTGTACGGCCAATGCGGTGGGTGTAGTCTTCGGCCTTCATCGGCAAGCCGAAGTTGAAGACGTGGGTGATGGTGGGCACGTCAATGCCGCGAGCGGCCACGTCGGTGGCGACCAGAATCTGGACTTGACCGTTGCGCAGCGCCATCAGGCGGCGGTTGCGCATGCCTTGGCTCAAAGCACCGTGCAGGGCCACAGCCGAGAAGCCGTCTTGCTGCAAGTCAGCGGCCAAACCGTCGCACTCGATTTGGGTGCTGGAGAACACGATGGCCTGGTCGATCGTGGCGTCACGCAACCAATGGTCGAGCATCTGGCGCTTGTGTTGGGCGTTGTCGGCCCAGAAAAGCACCTGCTTGATGTTGTTGTGCTTTTCTTGGGGGTTGTCGATCTGGATTTTCTGGACCGAAGAACCGCCGTCGTGCATCACGCGCATGGCCAGTTGCTGAATGCGCGGCGCAAAGGTGGCGCTGAACATCATGGTCTGGCGACGTTGGCTGGTCATGTCGTTGATGTCGGCCAAGTCGTCCGAGAAGCCCAGATCGAGCATGCGGTCAGCTTCGTCCACTACCAAAAACTGCACTTGGTCCAGTTTGATTTGCATGGAGCGCTGCAGGTCCAGCAAACGGCCGGGTGTGGCAACCACCAGGTTGGCGTTTTGCAGCTTGGCAATTTGCAGTTGGTAAGGCATGCCGCCGACCACGTTGGCAACGCGCAGACCACGCGTGTGCTTGACCAGCTCGATGGCGTCTTGCGCCACTTGCTGGGCCAGTTCGCGCGTTGGGCAGACTATCAGGGCGCCAGGTGTCGGGGCCTTGAAGTTGCGTGGGTTGGTGGGGTCTTTGCGCTTGGCGCGCTTGGGTGCGGGCTCGCCCTTGGCGGCAGCGTCGGCGCAGGCTTGATCGAATTCGGCGCGTTCAGCAGCTTCTTGATCGGCCATTTGCTGAATCAGGGTGTGCAAAACGGGCAGCAAAAAGGCGGCGGTTTTGCCGCTGCCGGTCTGGCTGGACACCATCATGTCGGTGTAGCCATTGGACTTGCCGTCTTTGGAGCCGCCTGCAGTGGGCAAAGCCAAAGGAATGGTGCGCAATTGCACAGCGGTTGGCTGGGTGTAGCCCAGATCGGCCACGGCTTGCACCAGCTCAGGGGCCAGGCCCAACTCAACGAAACCGTTAGGCATGTCGACGATGGCTTCGACTTCTTCGGCCACTTCAGTCGTGACTTCAGGAACTGCTTCGGGGGTGATTTCGGCCGCCGCAGCGACCATGATTTCAGTGGCCAGGTTGGTCGGGGCGCTCTGCGCGGTGGATTCGGTGGAGAAGGATGTGTTTTCGGCAGGCGACAAGTCGTCCTGCACTGTGTTCAAAGTGTCGGTCATGTGTGTATCAAAAAACTCGCACGGAACAACGACCACCAACAGAAGACTGTTGCGTAGGGTCTTAGCACCGCAAGGTTGAAAAAACATCAACCATCAAACGGTGCTCGCGAGGGGCGCTGGGCTTAGAGCCTGGCCGCTGTGAGTGACCCTATCGTTGGGTCAAGGCATGAAGGGAGATGTATGAAACGCTGCACATGAGTGCAACGAGCAACCAATTATGGCACGTATCGTAAAAAACCGCTAGGGTTTTCCCTGAAAAAATCACAAACGGATGAAATGCTCGCGGTAATGTGCCAGCTCATCGATCGATTCGTGCACGTCGGCCAGGGCGGTGTGCTTTTGCTGCTTTTTGAAACTGGCATACACCTCGGGCTTCCAGCGGCGAGACAACTCTTTGAGGGTACTTACATCCAGATTGCGGTAGTGGAAAAACGCTTCCAGCTTGGGCATGTACTTGACCAAAAAACGGCGGTCCTGACTGATGGTGTTGCCGCACAGTGGGGAGGCGCTCTTGGGCAGGTACTTTTTCAGAAAGGCCAGGATCTGTTCTTCGGCATCGGCTTCGCTCGTGGTGGAGGCTTTGACCTTGTCGATCAAGCCGCTTTTGCCGTGGGTGCCCTTGTTCCACTTGTCCATTTGGTTGAGCAGCTCGTCGCTTTGGTGAATCACCAGCACAGGCCCTTCGATGCGGGGCGTGAGGTGTGGCCCGGTCACGATCACGGCGATCTCCAGCAGACGTTCTTTTTCGGGGTCGAGGCCCGTCATTTCACAATCGATCCAGACCAGGTTTTGGTCAGACTTGGGCAGCTGTGCCGCTTCTTGGGGGGGGGTGTTCACGTCAGACATGCGTTGATTGTCGCTGATGCGCACGAGCTTCACCGCCCAACGATGGGCATGTGCGCCTGCATGGATGATGCCAAGGCCCTGTGGACTCAAGCCCTTGCCAACATCAGCCAGACAAGGCCGCTTCTACAATACGCTGATGAACCCTTCCCTGACTTTGACCTTGACGCTGGTGCTCGCTTTGCTGGCGCATGTGGCGCTTAAATTTTGGCTCAATGCCCGCCAGGTGCGGCATGTGGCACGTCACCGAAGCGCGGTGCCACAAGCCTATGCCGACACCATGAACTTGGCAGATCACCAAAAAGCGGCCGATTACACCCTGGCCAAAGCGCGTCTGTCGCAAATCGACATCGCGCTGGATGCCGCCGTTTTGCTGGGCTGGACCTTGCTGGGCGGCCTGGATGCGCTGAACCAGGTACTGCTGGGCTGGATGGGTCCGGGCATGGCGCAGCAAATCGCGCTGGTGCTGGGCTTCACGCTGGTCGGCGGTCTGATCGGATTGCCCCTGTCGCTCATGCAAACCTTTGGCGTTGAGCAGCGTTTTGGCTTCAACAAGATCACACCCGCTTTGTGGCTGGGCGACATGGCCAAAGGCCTGGCGCTGGGTTTGGTGCTGGGCCTGCCGCTTTTGTGGGTGGTGCTGTGGCTCATGCAAGCCGGGGGCTCCTGGTGGTGGCTGTGGGCCTGGGGGGTGTTGGTGGGCTGGCAGTTGTTTTTGATGGCCATTGCGCCCAACGTGATCATGCCGCTGTTCAACAAATTCACGCCTTTGGAAGACGAGTCGCTCAAGGCCCGCGTGCAGGGCCTGATGCAACGCGCAGGCTTCACCGCCAAAGGTTTTTTTGTGATGGACGGCAGCCGCCGCTCGGCGCACTCCAATGCTTTTTTCACAGGCTTTGGGGCCAGCAAGCGCGTGGTGTTTTTTGACACCTTGCTCAAGCAATTGAGCCCGGCTGAAATGGAAGCGGTGCTGGCCCATGAGCTGGGCCACTTCAAGCACAAACACATCGTGAAAATGATGGTGACCAGTTTTGCCATGACGTTAGCCGGTCTGGCGCTGCTGGGCTGGTTGGCGCAGCAGGTTTGGTTTTACACAGGCTTGGGCGTGATGCCCAATTTGTCGGGCAGCAACGATGCGCTGGCGCTGGTTTTGTTCATGCTGGTCACGCCCGTGTTCACCTTGTTTTTTGCACCCGTGTCTTCTTGGCGCTCGCGCCAGCAAGAGTTCGAGGCCGATGCCTATGCCGTGTCGCAAACCCCGGGCGCAGACTTGTCTTCGGCCCTGCTCAAGCTGTACCAGGACAACGCTTCGACCCTCACGCCCGATCCTTGGTATGTGAAGTTTTATTACTCGCACCCCCCGGCCAGCGAGCGTTTGCTGAGGATGAAAACCGCATGAGCACCCCAGAAGTGAGGGCTCTCAAGCCCACCGAGATCATCATGGCACTGAGCCAAATTTCGGGTTGGGGCTTGTCGGGCGATGGCGACAACATTGCCATTGAAAAGACCTTTGAGTTTGCCGAACACACACACGCACTGCTGTTCGTCAACAGCGTGGGCTGGTTGTCTGAAAAGCTCAACCACCACCCCGAGCTGGTGTTGACCTACAAACGTTGTGTGGTGCGCTGGAACACGCACGATGTGCGCGGCCTGAGCCGACTCGATTTTGAGGCGGCCACCCAGACCGACGCCTTTTTAGTGGCAAAAGCCTGAATGAACAAACCCAAAACACGACCGGCCTTGCCCCAGGCCCACGATCTGGAGCCGGGCTTGGTGGTCGCCACCTATGGCCGCCACTGCCTGGTTGAGACACCCGAAGGCCGACGCCTGATTTGCCACCCGCGTGGAAAAAAAAACCAGGTGGTGGTGGGCGACCAGGTGTTGTGGCAAATCGCAGGCGATGAGGGCAGCATCGAAAAACTGCAAGACCGCCGCAACCTGTTTTACCGGCAAGACGAAATCCGCACCAAATCCTTTGCCGCCAATCTCGACCGCGTGCTGATCTTGATTGCAGCCGACCCCGAGTATTCGGAAAGCCAACTCTCACGCGCCTTGGTGGCGGCCGAGGCCGAGCGCATCAGGCCCATCATCGCGCTCAACAAAAGCGACCTGGCTCAGCCCTTTGCCCAAGCTTGGGAGCGCCTGGCCCCTTACCGCGCCATGGGCTACAGCGTCATGCCCATCAGCCTGAGCCCGCGCAGCCCGGTAGCCGACGACGGCGTGGCCGCCTTGTGCAAGCATTTGCAAGGCCTGACCACCTTGGTGCTGGGGCCGTCGGGCAGTGGCAAAAGCACGCTGATCAACCGCTTGGTGCCCGATGCGCTGGTCGAGACGGGTGAGATTTCGCTGGCGCTCAACTCGGGCAAGCACACCACGACCAGCACGCGTTGGTACTGGGTGCCCGCGCTGGATGGGTCTGCTGAAGATGGCGCTGCTCGGACGGCCTTGATCGATTCACCTGGCTTTCAGGAGTTTGGCCTGCACCACATCGAGCCCACCCGCCTGGCCGACTGCATGCCCGATTTGCGCCAGCATTTGGGCGGCTGCAAGTTCTACAACTGCACGCATTTGCACGAGCCCGGTTGCGCCGTTTTGGCGCAAGTAGAAACCGCTGAGCACCCCGGCACCATCAGCGTACGCCGTCACCGCATTTACGCGCAGCTGTTTGAAGAGTTGGGCCAGCAGCGCTGGTGAAGGGCAGGGCGGCTTTAGCCCACCAAATTGGCCATGGTCAGTAAGGCCACCAGCACCAACCACATGATGACGGTGCGCCAGACCAGGCCCACCACTTGGGCAAAGTGGGCCACGCTGGCCACACGCCCGGGGGTACTGCTGCTGTCCTGATTGTCGGGCGTTGTCATGCCCTCGACCACGGGTTGCAAAGCAGCGCCACCCAAACGGATGTTGATGGCCCCTGCCGTTGCCGCCAGGATCACCCCATCATTGTCTTGCGGAAAATTCTGTGCGTGTTGTCGCCAGCCGTCCATGGCATCTTCAAAGCTGCCCACAATTGCAAAGCCCAAAGCCGTCATGTGCGAGGGTAGCCAGTCCACGGCCTGCCACGCCCTTGTCGAGACGGAGCGCAAAACCTCGCTGGGCAAAGAGCCATCGGCTGAAGGTGCTTGCCAGCGGCGCTGGGTGAATTCTGTCAGGCGGTAAATCACCGCGCCCACTGGCCCCAAGCCGATGATGGACAGGGCGGCGTACCAAAAAAACACCCCGAACACATGGCGGTGCGCGGCGATCACCGAGTACTCGATCACGTGCCGTACGATTTCGCTGCGCGGAATTTGTCCCACCTGCACCTGCTGCCATTGCGCCAGAAACTCGCGGGCTTTGTCTTCGTCGCCGTTTTCCAGGGCTTCGCGGATGCCAGTAAAGTGGTGGCTGAATTGACGGAAACCCAGCGTCACATAAAGCAGGGCCACATTCCAGAGCACAGCCACCCACCAGCCCAGCGTCCAATCGAGCAACCAATGCACTAGCACGGCCAGCAAGGCAGGGGACAAAACGGTGATACCCCATGTCACCCAAGCCTGTGGACGGGTGCCTGCGTCGAAGGTGCGCACCACCCAGGCCGTCCATTGCTCGACAGCGGCAAAGACCTGGTTGTCGGTCTTGAGGGGGCGGGCTTGCTCCAGCACCAGGGCCAGCAAGATGGCAAAAAAACTCATGGCATTCTCATGTTGACGGGTTGGCAGCCAGGAAGCGGTAGAAATTGCGCAGCATCCCTGCCGTGGCACCCCAGATGAAATGTTCCACCGTCTGGACTTCGCCATTGGGGGCGATTCGGCACTCCTTGTACGGCATGGAAAACCATTGTCGCTGAGACCCTTGCCACTCGAAGGCATGTCGCCGGTGGTTGGCCGGGTTCATCAAAAAAGACAAAGGCACCTCAAACACATCTGCCACTTCGTCGGCATTGATAAGCAATTCGAAATCGGGCGAGACCAGGCCTATCACCGGCGTCACCCAGAACGAAGTGCCCGTGATGTAAATGGGCAACTCGCCAATGACCTCCACGTGGCGGGCCGACAAGCCCACTTCCTCTTCAGCCTCGCGCAAAGCGGTGGCCTGAATGTTGGCGTCCTCGGGGTCCACTTTCCCACCTGGAAAGGCAATTTGACCCGAATGGGTCTTCATGTGAGCGGCGCGGCGCGTCAGCAACACCGTGGGTGAGGAAGCTTGAGGCCCTCGCATCACAATGGGCACCAGCACTGCCGCTTGGGCAGGGGGGCGTTCAGAGGTGAAGCTTTCGCGCACCACTTCCGGCTGCCACGCAGGTGGCTGCTCAAACCGGGCCTTCAGGGCCTTGGGCTGCAAAAAAGCAGTCGGCACAGCGGGCATTTCGTGGTCGATTTGCCAAACCGGGACTTGTCGGGGATCAAACAGTGGATTTTTGGACACAGTCGTTCTTTATAACCGACAAGGGCATGCACGCTGGCGAGGCTCCGGCAGCGGTCTTGGCCCAAGCATACAAAGGCCTGGCCGTAAAATAGGTAGGTTGCCCTATTTAGCAACGTTACTGGTTTTACACATATGGATACAGGTCATTTCATGAAACGCGATTATTTTTCTCCCGACGCCCGTTCCGAACGCCGCTTTGGCGAACACCGAGGGGGCACCTGCATGGCTTTGATCGACGGCCGATTTTTGATCTGGCTGGCCCAGCAAGGCGTGATGGGGGCCACCGGCGAATCGGTCAACCGCCAGGGCTTGATCAGCTTGCTGTCCCAGGCCTTATCACACGCGGCGCTGGATGTAGATCTGCGCCGCATTTACTGGTACAGCGACCGATCGGATGGTCTTGTTTTCGACGACCAGATCGTGCGCCTGGTGCAGACCCACGATGCCGATGGTGGTGCTTCTTTGTTGCGCTCACTGGGCCACGACCTCAAACAACTGGCCGATCACCATGCATGTGACCATGTGCTGGTGGCCAGCGACGATGAGCGCTTTTTGGCCACCATCGACGAAGCCCAGCTCAGCGGCTTGAGCGTGCACCTGTTGGCCGATGAATCGGCACGCAACATGCCGCAAATGGTGCGCACCGACCCGGGCTGGGCCCGTTTGCTGACCCAGGCCGACCGCCGTGTGGTGGTCAACTCGCAAGCCCTGGCCGACATGTTGCAAGGCAAGCTGTCCACGGGGATGGGCCCGGCTGGGGAAGACGTGGAAGAGCTGCGCAAATCGATGCACGAGGTCATAACCGCCTGGTGGGCCGACGAACCTGAGGATCTGCGCGAAGACCTGCGCGACGCTTTGCAGATCAGCCGGGGCATTCCGCAAGAAGTGGACCGCCAGCTTTTGCTGCGCATGCGCCAGCGACTGGCCCGCGCCTTGAGCTTGCCCGAGAAAAAAATGCTGCGCGAAACCTTGCGTCAGGTGGTAACAGAGACTGCCGCCTCAGCGCAAGTGGTGGGTGATGGTTTGCCGCCTGATCTGGACGACTGATCTGGGCAACTGTGCATTGCGGGCATGGGGCATGTTGGGGCCTCACCCAGATTTTTGAGGCGCTCCAGGCCACCCGTTTCATGATGCAGCCACTCCTCGGAGTGGCTGTTTTTTTGCTTGTGCAAGTTTCTTTTTCTCGGCCTGGGCCAGCGTTGGTGGTCTTGATGCTGTGATCTCAGCATTTCATCATTTCTATTTTGCAATTTGTTGCAATTAAAGATTATCAAAGTATTAAATTTGACCAAAATGCTGATAAATTTAATCCATGCGAACCAGTATCCATTCACAGGAGCATGAAACCATGACCACCGCAGCCCACTTGACACCTCTGAACTCGCGCCACTTCAGCACCCCAGTGCACCAGGACCACTTCACCTTGGCCATGCACCAGGAAGCAGAAAATGCCTTGGCGATGGCGCTGCATTATTTGCGCTCCAGCGGCAGCAACGTGCCCGGTGCCACGCGCAAAGCCGTGCAGGCACTGGGTGCCTTGAACCGTCTCGAAATGTTGTCTTTGGGCTCGGGTGCGCACACCACAGGACGCGCTTAAAACCCCCAAAAGGCCTGGACCACTGGGTTTGTTCAGGTGTTCCGGGACAGTGCGTTCCTGCACTTGCCCCCATCGACTTGCCAGCCTGACGGCACCTCCTTGCCGTGGTCAGCAAAAATCAAGCTTTGGCGTGGTATCGGGTCACGCGCTCAACTTCGTTTTTGGAGCCCAGAATCACGCTCACCCGTTCGTGCAACTGGCCCGGTTGCAGATCCAGAATGCGCTCTTTGCCATTGGTGGACGCCCCCCCGGCTTGTTCGATCAGCCAGCTCATGGGATTGGCCTCATATAACAAACGGAGCTTGCCGGCTTTGTGGGGTTCGCGCTTGTCCCAGGGGTACATGAAGACACCGCCACGGGTCAGGATGCGGTGCACGTCGGCCACCATGCTGGCGATCCAGCGCATGTTGAAGTCCTTGTCACGCGGGCCTTCCTTGCCCTGCAGGCATTCATCAATGTAGCGGCGTACGGGTTCGTCCCAGTGGCGCATATTGCTCATGTTGATGGCGAACTCTTGGGTGTCAGCGGGCACTTGCACGTTTTCTTGGGTCAGTACGAAAGAGCCTTGCTCGCGGTCGAGGGTGAACATGGCCACGCCATCGCCCACGGTGAGCACCAAGGTGGTTTGCGGTCCGTACACGCAGTAACCTGCCGCCACCTGCTTCTTGCCGGATTGCAAAAAGTCTTGCTCAGTGACGCCTTTGCTGTCTTCGGGTTTTTTGAGCACGCTGAAGATGGTGCCGATGCTGACGTTGACGTCGATGTTGGAGGAACCATCGAGTGGATCAAACAGCAGCAGGTATTCGCCTTGCGGGTAACGGTTGGGTACCAAGTAGATGCTGTCCATCTCTTCAGAGGCCATGGCCGCTAAGTGGCCGCCCCATTCGTTGGCTTCTAGCAGTACTTCGTTGGCGATGATGTCAAGTTTCTTTTGCACCTCGCCTTGCACGTTTTCAATTTCGGCACTGCCTAACACGCCGCCCAAAGCGCCTTTGTTGACGGCGTGGCTGATGCTTTTGCAGGCGCGAGCCACCACTTCGAGCAGCAAGCGCAAGTCGGCCGGGATATGGCCTTTGTCGCGTTGCTGTTCCACCAGGTAGCGGGACAGGGAAATTTTGCTGCTCATGTTCATTCCTTGGGTTCGGGCGTCGAAGTCAGGTGCTGCACTTCAAGCCGCACTCAGGGTTCGGCTGATCACTTCGCGCGCATCGTTAGACAGGTCGGTTTTGGCGGCCACGCGCTCGATGGCGACTTTGGCCGCGCTGCGGTAGGGCTCGGCCAGGCGGCTCCAGCGGTCCATGGCGCGCGCCAGGCGTGCGGCCACTTGCGGGTTGATCGCGTCGAGCGCCAGCACCTGCTCGCTCCAATACACATAGCCTGCCGCGTCGGCGCGGTGGAAACCAGCCGGGTTGGCGCTGCAGTAGCTGAAGATCAGGCTGCGGGCGCGGTTGGGGTTACGCAGGCTGAAGTCGGGGTGTTGCATGAGCTGGCGCACACGCGGCAACACGTCGCCCGCACGGTCGGGCGCACCGGCTTGCAGGGCAAACCATTTGTCGATCACCAGCGCTTCGTGCTGGAACATTTTGTGGAATAAGGCCAAAGCGTCTTGCGCCAAGGCATGGCCGCTCACCACCAGTGCCGACAAAGCGTTGAAGCGGTCGGTCATATTGCCCGCGTCCTTGAATTGCTGGTACACGCGGCCTGGCGTGACGGCGTCACCGCTTGGCACAGCTGCCACGCACAACATGGTCATGGACAGGCCTGCCAAGGCACGGCGGCCGCTGGATTGGGCATCGGGCGAGTAGACGCCGTTGTACTTGTGGGCATCCCAGGCCCATAGCCAGTCGGCTTGCAGGGCGGTGGCCAGTTGCAGGCGCATGTTTTCGCGCAGCGCGTGTACGCGTTGCGGGTCCACCACGTCTAGGTGGTCGGCGATGTAATTTTCTGAGGGCAGTGTGAGCGCCAGGTCCTTGAATGCGGCGTCCAGTTGGGGATGGCGCAGCACGTTGCGCAGGGCCGCCACCAGGGCCTCAGACAACACAGGCTGGCCAGTCAAGTCCTTGTTTTGCTGAATGGCATCGAGCGCGCTTTGCAGTATCAGGCGCTGGCCAGCTTCCCACTGGTTGAAGGGGTCACTGTCGTGGGCCAACAAGATGAGAAGGTCGGTCGCGGACAAACCGTCTTCTAGCACCACGGGGGCGCTGAAACCGCGCAGCAAGGAGGGCACGGGTTCGCTGTTGATGTTGGCAAAGGTGAAGCTGGCGCTCTCTTCGGTCAGCACAAGGGTTTGCTGCAGGACGCTGTCGTTGGCGTCAGCCAACTGCAAGGGCATGGCAGCGCCGTCTCGGCTGAGCAAGCCCAGCGTGACTGGAACCACAAAAGGTTTTTTATCGGTTTGGTCAGGTGTCGCTGGGCACCTTTGACGCAGGGTCAGGGTGTAGCTGCGTTCGTCAGCGTTGTAGGCACCGTTCGCTTGCAGGCGTGGGGTGCCTGCTTGGCTGTACCAATGCTTGAACGCGCTCAGGTTCTGGGCCAGCGCCGAGCTGGGGTTGGCGTCGGCGATAGCCTGCGCAAAGTCGTCGCAGGTCACGGCTTGGCCGTCATGGCGCTCAAAGTACAGCTTCATGCCTTTGGCAAATCCATCGCGGCCTAGGCTGTCAGCTGGGGTGGCCACCAGCGTTTGCATCATGCGAACGACTTCCGAGCCTTTTTCGTAAATGGTGACGGTGTAGAAGTTGTTGATCTCGACGTAGCTGTCGGGACGCACCGGGTGGGCCATGGGGCCGGCGTCTTCGGCAAACTGCACCGTGCGCAAGACACGCACGTCTTCAATGCGTTTGACGGCACGGGCACTGGCCACGCCCGCCATGTCCTGGCTGAATTCCTGGTCACGAAAGACCGTCAGTCCCTCTTTGAGCGAGAGCTGAAACCAGTCGCGGCAGGTGATGCGGTTGCCCGTCCAGTTGTGGAAGTACTCGTGGCCGACCACGCTTTCGATACCGCCAAAATCCATGTCGGTGGCCGTGTTCGGGTTGGCCAGCACGTACTTGGTGTTGAAAATGTTCAGGCCCTTGTTTTCCATCGCGCCCATGTTGAAGTCGCTGGTGGCGACGATCATGAAGCGTTCCAGATCGAGCGGCAGGCCAAAGCGTGCTTCGTCCCAGGCCACGCTGGCCATCAGCGAGTTCATCGCGTGTTCGGTCTTGTCCAGATCACCGGGGCGCACAAACACTTGCAGCAAGTGATCTTTGCCGCTGCGGCTGACGATGCGTTGCTCGCGCGCGACCAGCTGACCAGCCACCAAGGCAAACAGGTAGCAGGGTTTTTTGTGCGGGTCGACCCACTTGGCAAAGTGACGCCCATCTTCCAGTGCGCCTTGTTCAACCAGGTTGCCGTTACTCAGCAGCACCGGGTATTTGTTTTTATCAGCTCGCAGCGTGACGGTGTAGCTGGCCATCACATCCGGGCGGTCCAGGAAATAGGTGATGCGGCGGAAACCTTCGGCCTCGCACTGGGTGAAGAAGGTGCCCTGGCTGACGTAAAAGCCCATCAGCTGGGTGTTCTTTTCCGGGTTGCAAGTGGTGAAGATTTCCAGATTGAAGGGCTCGTGGTCTTCGGGCAAGTTTTCCAAAACCAACTGGTTACCGTCCATCTTGAACGAGGTACCACCACCGTTGACCAGCACTCGGGCCAAGTTCAGGTCTTCGCCATCCAGGCGCAGCGGCTGCGCCGCCACATCGGGGTTGCGGCGCAGGCGCATTTTGTTGAGCACGCGGGTTTTAGCAGGGTCGAGGTCGAACGTCAGATCGACCGTGTCGATCCAGAACGCCGGAGCAGCATAAGCCTCCCGGTGAATCGCTGTGGGTTGTCCTTCAAGCATCACTAACTCCGTTTTGGTTGAGGTCTGACTGGGTCAGAGGCCTTGTTTCAGTGAGGCTTCGATGAACGCATCGAGGTCGCCATCGAGCACCTTTTGGGTGGCCGAAATTTCGACGTTGGTGCGCAAATCCTTGATGCGGCTGTTGTCCAGCACATAGCTGCGGATCTGATGACCCCAGCCCACATCGGTCTTGGTGTCTTCCAGCTTTTGCTGCTCTTCCATGCGTTTGCGCATTTCAAAGTCGTACAGGCGCGAGCGCAGGCGTTGCCAAGCGACATCGCGGTTGCTGTGCTGGCTGCGTCCGTCTTGGCATTGCACCACGATGCCGGTGGGGATGTGCGTCAGACGCACCGCCGAGTCGGTTTTGTTGATGTGCTGACCGCCCGCGCCGCTGGCACGGAAGGTGTCGGTGCGCACGTCAGACGGGTTGATGTTGATCTCGATCGAGTCATCGATCTCGGGATAAACAAACAACGAGGCAAACGAGGTGTGGCGGCCGCCCGACGAGTCGAAGGGGCTCTTGCGCACCAATCGGTGCACGCCGGTTTCGGTGCGCAGCAGGCCAAACGCGTATTCGCCCTCAATCTTGATGGTCGCGCCCTTGATGCCCGCCGTGTCGCCCGGGGTTTCGTCTTCCACCGTGGCTTTGAAGCCCTTGCGTTCGGCGTATTTGATGTACTGGCGAAGCAGCATGCTGGCCCAGTCGCAAGCTTCGGTGCCACCCGCACCGGCCTGGATGTCGACAAAGCAATTAAGGGGATCGGCCTCGTGGCGGAACATGCGTCGGAACTCAAGGTCTGCGACCAGCGAAGTCAGTTTGGCGGTTTCGGTTTCGATGGTCAGCAAGCCATCGTCATCGCCTTCTTCCTTGCTCATCTCGAAGAGCTCCAGGTTGTCGGCCAGCTCGCTGGTCAGGTTGGTGATGGTCACCACCACGCCGTCGAGGGCTTTTTTCTCTTTGCCCAGCTCTTGGGCTTTTTTCGGGTCGTTCCAGACTGCGGGATCTTCGAGGGATGCGTTGACGGTTCTCAGGCGTTCAGATTTGGCATCGTAGTCAAAGATACCCCCGTAACTCGTGGGTACGAGCGGTCAGGTCTGTGAGGGTTGCGCCGATTTGGTTGATGTGTTCTGCGTCCATGGGGTAAGTGTCCGGTTCAATAAACCAGGCATTTTCTCATGAGTTGGTAAGACGCCTGCCCCCTGTGGGGCTTAAAACTGCCGCCCGTAAGAGAACATCAGGCCGGCGCTGCCCAGAAATTTAATTTGAACCGAGTCGTGCTGCGTCAACTTGTAGCCCAAGACTGGGATGATGGCCGGATTGAAACCCTTGTAATTGAGGGGCACCTTGCCCTCGTAAGGGGCCACGTAGCCATACATCAGGCCGCCCGTGACTTTGGCGAAGAGTTCAGGCATACCCATCAGGTTGTTGTACTGCAAACCCGCATAAACATACACCGAAGGCTGTCCAAAAGAGTTGCTGAAAAAGCTGACACCGCACAAACGGTCGCCGGGCAGTTGCTCGTCAATCGCCACCAAGACCACTGGTTTGTGCTCATTGCTGTGGTTCCAGTGGTGGGTGTAAGGGGAAAAGGTGAACTCACCCCGGTGTGCAGGTTCTGGCGCCCCTTTGACGGACAAAAAGTCTGGGCAAAAGCGGTTGCTGGTTTGTGCCTGTGCCAAAGACAAGCCTGAACACAAAAATACAGCCAGGAAAAAACGGCAAATGTGCGCGATCGGCATATTGGATAACCATCAAAAAAAACAAATTGATTCTAGGGCTTTTCAGTGACTGAATTTTTCAATCAGATGGGCCAGAGTTTCGGGTTGGTCGTGTTGCAGCATGTGCCCTGCGTCCTGAATGACCGCTTTCTCCGATTGGGGCACCGATCTCAGGCGTTCATGGTATTCGGCCAGGGTGTAACGGCCTTTCCACCACTGGCCGAGCGAGTCGCCTGCCGCCTCCACGGACAGCACGGGAGCGCTGATGCGGCGGTACATTTCCAGCGCCTCGTCGACTTGGTACAGATAGGGGTTGATAACCTTGTGCGCCGAGTCTCCGAGGATGCGCCATTGACCATCGGGGCCGGGGCTTGACCAGTGCAGGGCCAGCCAGTCGGCCTTGTCCTGGCTCAGACGGCGGTTGGTTTTCATCAGGCGCGCGGCAACGCCGGCTGCATCTGCATAGGGTTTGAGATCGTTGCTGCCTGCACGCTGCGCCTTGAGTTCGTCCAGCCACTGGGCCATGCGCGTGGGCGCTTGGCTCGTTTGGGTGGCAGCCATACCAAAGCCTTCGAGGTTGACTAATCGGCGTATGCGCTCGGGCCGGGTCCCCGCGTACATCATGACCACGTTGCCGCCCATGCTGTGGCCCACCAGGTCGATGCTTTGACCAGGGTACAGCGTGTCCAGCAGCGCGTCCAGATCTGCGAGGTAGTCGGGGAACCAATAACTGTCGGTCGTGGGCGTCTCGGTCAGGCCATAGCCGCGCCAGTCCATGGCAATGATGGGGCGCTGGCTGACAAAGGCCTCGCTGAACGCGTCCACCATGAACTGCCAGGAGGCGGCCACATCCATCCAGCCATGCGCCAGCACCAGCGGCGTGGTGCCGGGTGTGGGCGTGCCCCATTGGCGGACATGGTAACGACAGCCGCGCAGCGGCACCCAGAGACTTTGTGAGGGGCGTAAAACTTGGTACATACTTTCGATCATAAGGAGAGACACCGTGAACATCAGTCGCCACCAGGACCGCCCAGCCGCCCCCTATGAAGCCTTCAGCTCGCAGACCCACCCAGCAACCAAGCACCCTGCCCTAAGTCGGGCCACCGACAGCTATGCGGCCATCCACCAAAGTTTTGGCTGGAAAGTGCCCAAGCGCTTCAACATGGCACAGGCCTGTTGCGGGCGATGGGCAGCGCAAGCGGCCACCGCCAAACACCACGCCGTGCGCGAGCACTTGGCAGGGCAGGGCCAGGGGAGCAGCTGGACCTTCGGGCAGCTGCAGCAAGACGCCAATCGGCTGAGCCGGGTGCTGCGTTCTCAGGGTGTGCAGCGTGGTGACCGCGTGGCCATCGTTATGCCTCAGCGCTATGAAACGGCGGTGGCCTATATCGCCGTGCTGCAAATGGGTGCGGTGGCCATGCCACTGTCGATGCTGTTTGGCCCCGAGGCCTTGTCATTTCGGATCAACGACAGCCAAGCGCGCGTGGCGGTGTGCGATGAATCCACCGTGCAGGCCTTGTTGCAGGCCAGAGCCGATTGCCCCGGTTTGCACTCGCTATTGGGGGCAGGCGAAGCTGGCGCCTTGGCCGACTTGAACCTGAAACAAGCCATGGCCGCCAGCGCGAGCACGTTCAAACCCGTGTCCACTTTGGCTGAAGACCCGGCGGTGCTGATCTACACCAGCGGCACCACCGGCAACCCCAAGGGGGCCTTGATCCCGCATCGGGCGCTGATCGGTAACCTCACGGGCTTTGTGTGCAGTCAAAATTGGTTTGGCTTTGACCCTTTCAAATCAGAAAAGCTCTCGAAAGCGGTGTTCTGGTCGCCTGCAGACTGGGCTTGGACGGGCGGGCTGATGGACGCGCTGCTGCCCAGCCTCTACTTTGGGCGTCCCATCGTGGCCTTCAATGGGCGCTTCTCACCCGAGGTCGCGTTCGAGATTTTGCAAAGCCATGCGGTCACGCACACTTTTTTGTTCCCCACTGCGCTCAAAGCCATGATGAAGGCCGTGCCCGACGTGAAAGCCCGCTACCGCTTAAAGCTGCAAGCCATCATGAGCGCGGGCGAAGCGGTGGGTGACGCGGTGTTTGGCTATTGTCAACAACAGTTGGGCGTCACGGTGAACGAGATGTTCGGCCAGACCGAGATCAACTACGTGGTGGGCAACTGCGCCCGCTTGTGGCCTGCCAAGCCCGGCAGCATGGGCAAAGGGTATCCAGGGCACCAGGTCGCGGTCATCGACGATGCGGGACAGCTTTGCTCGCCCGGCACGCCCGGCGAAGTGGCGGTGAACCGCTTCGATGTGCACGGTCAGCCTGATCCGGTGTTCTTTTTGGGCTACTGGAACAACGACAAGGCCACGAAGGCCAAATACACCGGCAACTGGTGCCGCACGGGCGATATGGCCGTCTGCGACGAGGACGGCTACCTTTGGTACCAAGGGCGCACCGACGACATGTTCAAGGCGGCGGGTTACCGCATTGGCCCAGGTGAAATTGAAAACTGTTTGGTCAAGCACCCCGCCGTGGCCAACGCCGCCGTGGTGCCCAAGCCCGACAAAGACCGGGGGGCGCTGGTCAAAGCCTATGTGGTCATGTCGCCCGACTGGCAAAGCCGCAGGCCCAATGGGCCAGGGCAGACTGCTTTTGACGACGAGGTGCGCCGCGAGCTGCAAGCCCATGTGCGCGGTTTGCTCGCCCCGTATGAATACCCCAAAGAGATCGAATTCATCGACCAGTTGCCGATGACCACCACCGGCAAGGTGCAGCGCCGCGTGCTGCGCCTGCAGGAGCAAGCGCATTATGAGAAGCGTGGTAAACATTGAGCGTGTTGCCGAGCAATTGCACAACAAACGCCCAAGCCAAAACGCTCAACATGTCAAAATCAATATTTTAAGACGCAGCCAAAGACAAGCCCATGAAAAAAGTACAACTTGGTCAATCCGACCTGCACGTCACGCCCATTTGTCTGGGCACCATGACCTTTGGTCAGCAAGTGAGCGAAGAGGGGGCTCACGCCATCCTTGACCATTCTTTGGCCGCTGGCATCAATTTCATCGACACCGCCGAAATGTATGCCGTGCCCGCCACGGCCGACACCTGTGGCCTGACCGAAACCTACATTGGCAACTGGTTTGCCAAAAACCCTGGCGCGCGCCAGAAGCTGGTGCTGGCCACCAAAGTCGCGGGCCCCTCGCGAAGCATGCCCTGGGTGCGCGTGGGCACGGGCATGACGGCACAAGACATCCTGACTTCCTGCGAAGGCAGTTTGCGCCGCCTGCAGACCGATGTGATCGACCTGTACCAGATCCATTGGCCCGAGCGCCATGTGATGGCCCTGGGTTTTCATTATTTCGACCCGAGCGAGGACAAGTCGGTCACCTCCATCCATGAACAGCTGGAAGCCCTGGCTCAGTTGGTCAAGGCGGGCAAGGTGCGCCACATCGGTCTGTCCAACGAAACGCCCTACGGCGTGCACGAGTTTGTGCGCCTGGCCGAGCAGCACGGCCTGCCCCGTGTGGCCACCGTGCAAAACCCTTATGCGCTGGTCAACCGGGTGGTTGACAACGGCCTCGATGAAACCTGCCACCGCCTGAATGTGTCCTTGCTGGCTTATTCGCCGCTGGGCTTTGGCTTGCTCACGGGCAAGTACGACGAAACCGGCTTTGAAGGCCCCGGTGCTCCTGATGGCCGAGTGTCCCGTTACGAGTCGGTGCGCAAGCAGCGTTGGTCCCGTCCGGAAGCGTTGGCTGCAGCGCGCCGCTACAACCAACTGGCGCGTGACCACGGCATGACACCTACCGAAATGGCCCTTGCCTTTTGCTACCACCGCTGGAACGTGACCAGCACCATCCTTGGCGTGACCTCGGTGGCGCAGTTGAACGAAGACCTGGCCGCCTGGTCGGTGCAACTCTCGCCCGAGGTGCTCAAGGCGATTGACCAGATCCGCTGGGAAATCCGTGACCCGGCTTTGTGATGCAGGCCCATGGCCAAAAAAGACAAAGTCAGTGAGACCCCCGCCACGGCGCTCTTGCGCCAGCAGGGGGTGAGTTTCACTGAGCATCCCTATGAATACCTCGAGCACGGTGGTGCCCAGCACAGCGCGCAGGTGCTGGGCATGGACCCGTTTGCCGTGGTCAAGACCCTGATCATGCAAGACCAGGACGCCAAGCCCTTGGTGGTACTGATGCATGGCAACCGCAAGGTGTCTACCAAAAACCTGGCGCGGCAGATCGGCTTGAAATCGGTCGAGCCTTGTGCGCCCGAGGTGGCCAACCGGCACAGCGGCTACTTGGTGGGCGGCACCTCGCCCTTTGCCACGCGGCGGGTCATGCCCGTGTTCATCGAAGAGACCATCCTGGCCCTGCCGCGCATATGCATCAATGGCGGCAGGCGCGGTTACTTGGTGGGCATCGACCCGCAGGTGTGTGTGCAGTTGCTCGGTGCCCAGTCGGTGAACTGCGCACTGGCAGAATGACGCCCATACAAAAAAAGGGAGCTTTCGATGGATGTGTTGATGCCAGTGGCGGTGTTGGTGGCCAGTTATTTGGTGGGTTCGCTCAGCTTTGCGGTGATCGTCAGCCGCCTGATGGGCCTGAACGACCCGCGCAGCTACGGCAGCAAAAACCCGGGGGCCACCAATGTGCTGCGTTCGGGCAGCAAAAAAGCGGCCATCCTGACCTTGCTGCTGGACGCCTTCAAAGGCTGGTTGCCGGTGGCGCTGGTGCTGGCCTATGGCCCCGAATACGGTGCTGGCGCTGGTTTGGCCGCGCTGGCCGGGTTAGCCGCCTTTTTGGGGCACCTGTACCCGGTATTTTTTGGCTTTGCCGGTGGCAAGGGTGTGGCCACGGCGGTGGGTGTGGTGGTGGGCGTCAACGGCAGCTTGGCGCTGGCGGTGGTGCTCAGCTTTGCCATCGTGCTGTTTTTCTCGCGCTACGTGTCCTTGGCCTCGATGGTGTCTGCGGTGTTCGCACCTGTTTTTTACCTGTTTGGCGATGGGGTGGCCTGGCAAGCGTCTCTGCCCGAAGTGATGAGCCTGGCGGTCATGGCCTTGCTGTTGGTCTGGCGGCACCGAGAAAACATCCACCGCTTGATGGCGGGCACCGAGTCACAACTGGGAAAGAAAAAAGCATGAGTCAAGACATTCAACGCATGCATGTGGGGGCTCGCTTAAGCGAGGCTGCCATTTTCAACGGTGTGGTGTACCTCGCGGGCATGGTGCCCGAGTGCGAGGCCACCGACATTCGCAGCCAAACGGCCGATGTGTTGCAGCAGATCGAGCTGCGCCTGGCCGAGGCGGGCAGCGACAAAACCCGCATCCTGCGCACCCAGATTTTCCTCAAAGACATCGCCGACATCGCCGCCATGAACGAGGTGTGGGATGCGTGGGTGGTGGCAGGCAGTGCGCCACCGCGTGCCACGGTTCAGGCAGCACTGGCCAATCCGGTTTATTTGATCGAGGTGGTGGTCACGGCGGCGGTCAAGCCCTAACGCATCAGGCTTTTTCAGGCCAAAAAAAGGGCATCTGTTGATGCCCTTTTTCGTTTTGATCAGCCCAGAAGCATCACATGCGCTCAAAAATCGCCGCAATGCCCTGACCGCCACCAATGCACATGGTCACCAGGGCATATCGACCATTCACGCGTTGCAGTTCGTACAAGGCTTTCACGGTGATCAGCGCGCCGGTCGCACCAATCGGGTGGCCCAGCGAAATGCCCGAACCGTTGGGGTTGACCTTGGCGGGGTCCAGACCCAGTTCACGGGTCACGGCGCAGGCCTGGGCGGCAAAGGCTTCATTGGCCTCGATCACGTCCAGGTCATTGACGGTCAGGCCCGTCTTTTTGAGCACAGCATGTGTGGCCGAGATCGGGCCCACGCCCATGATCTTGGGGTCCAGGCCCGTGTGGGCATAGCCCACCAGACGGGCCATGGGTTTGGCACCACGGGCTTTGGCCGCGCCAGCTTCCATCAGCACCACGGCAGCGGCCGCGTCATTGATGCCCGAGGCATTGCCCGCGGTCACGGTGCCGTTTTCCTTCACAAACACGGGCTTGAGTTTGGTCATGTCTTCGAGTTTGCAACCTGGGCGGAAATGCTCGTCGGTGGCGTAGGCTACGTCGCCTTTTTTGCTTTTGAGCATGACCGGCATGATCTGGTCTTTGAAGCGGCCTTCCAAAGTGGCGCGCTCGGCGCGGTTGTGGCTTTCCAGGGCCAGCGCATCTTGCATTTCGCGGGTGATGCCGTATTGGGCGGCCACGTTCTCGGCGGTCACGCCCATGTGGATGTTGTGGAAGGGGTCGTGCAGGGCACCGACCATCATGTCGATCATCTTGGTGTCGCCCATGCGTGCGCCAAAGCGGGTGGCCAGGCTGGCGTAAGGCGCGCGGCTCATGTTTTCTGCGCCGCCGCCAATGGCGATGTCGCAGTCACCCAGCAAGATGGACTGGCTGGCGTTCACGATGGCCTGCAGGCCCGAGCCACAGAGGCGGTTCACGTTGTAAGCGGGGGTGGCTTCGCCACAGCCGCCGTTGATGGCCGCCACGCGCGACAAATACATGTCTTTGGGCTCGGTGTTGACCACATGACCAAACACGACGTGACCGACGTCCTTGCCGTCAGTGGCCGCGCGTGACAGGGCTTCGCGCACGACTTGAGCGGCCAGCTCGGTGGGGGCAATGTCCTTCAGGCTGCCGCCAAAGGTACCAATGGCGGTGCGCACACCGCTGACAACAACAACTTCACGGCTCATGGGAATGTCTCCAGAATTGAAAAAACGACAAAAACAAAAGGATTGAATCCGGGCAGTTTCAGGCTCAATGGCTACAGCGACCTGACAAGTCCAAGGCGGACTAACGCCCAACGCTCAGTCCCGCACGTCTGCTACGGGCTTGTCACCAAAGTCGGGCCGAGCCAGGTAGCCAAGCACCTGGGCGGCGGCTTGGGCGGGCGAACTGAGTTGGCCTTGCGCCTTGAGTTGTAAAAACTTGGATTGGTCCGGAAACGCTTCGCCCGCTGCGCCGCGCATTTGCACCTGCATGTCGGTGTCGATGACGCCGGGTGCGAGCGAGCAGACTTTGGCCCCGTGGGTTTGCAGGGCCTCGTCCAGGGCCATGCAGCGCGTGAAATGGTCCATGCCCGCCTTGGCTGCGCAATAGCCGGCTTGCGAGGCCATGGGATAGCGGCCTAGGCCGGAAGAGATGTTGAGCACTTTGCGGGGCAATGTCCAGGACGCGGTGGCACCCAAAAATGCAGCGCACAGGGCCATGGGCGCTTCCAGGCCCACGCGCAGTGCTTGGGCCAGATCGGCCGGGTGCGATTGGCCCAGCGGCAAGATGGGCGGGATGGTGCCGGCGTTGTTGATCAGGCTGATGCTGGCCAGTTCGCCGGGGTTGAGGGTTTGCAGCCAAGCCTTGAGGCGTTCGCTGGCGCCCACGCCGTCGGCCAAGTCGTGCGTCCATTGGGTGAGTGGCACCCCGGCTTTTTGGGCGGTGGCGGCCAGGTCGGGGTTGGCGTTGCGTGAGATGCACAGCAGGTGGTTGCCCGCTTGCAGCAGTTGTTCAGCGAGGCCAAAGCCCATGCCTCGCGAGGCGCCGGTGAGGATGTATTGGTGGTGTTTCATGACGGGGATGTTAGGGGCTTCGCCCCGAATGCGCAAAGCCGAGGGCGGGCCAACAGTAGCGAAGATGACAGCAGGGCGACCGGAGAGGGCAGGTGTTGGGGGCATTGGGCTTGATTGGGTATGCTCAAGAATTCTTTGGATGAATTTTTTGGGTTCTTAAGGCATGAGAAAAACGAATCACCGCAAAGCGCAGCCCCAATCAGCCGCTCAGGTGCAGGCCCTGAACCAGCGCTTGACCGAGTTGGGCCAGCGCTTTGTCCAGTTGTCTGCGCAAGGGGACTTTACCGCCGCACTGGCGGTGAACGAGCAAGCTCGCCGCATCGTGCCTCGTCATCCTCAAATTTTGGGCGATGCGGCGCTTTGCCATTTGCGCCTAGGGGACCGGGAAAAGGCGCGCGACATTTACCTGCAAGCCTGCGAGTTGGGGCCGCAAGACGTGAACCTGTGGGACGGCCTGACCGAGACCTGCGGGCATCTGGGCCGCATGGCCGAGGTGCGTCAGCATGGGCTGCACAGCCTGACGCTCAAAGATCAAAAAACCCAGTCGCACGCGGCCCAGCCTTTGCCCGCCAGCCTGCCCGCACCCAACACCGATCCGCGCCGCCAGGTGATCGCCTTCAGCCTGTTTGGCGACCACCCACGGTACTGTGAAACCGCCAAGCTGAACGTCATGGTGGCGCAGCAATTGTTGCCCCAATGGACGTGCCGCTTTTATGTGGACGACACGGTGCCGCTTGCGGTAAGAGACTCATTGCGGTCTCTGGGCGCGCAGGTGCTGGAGGTGTCGGCTGCCGATCGGCAGGCGTTGAGCGGTTTGATGTGGCGCTTTTTGGTGCTGGAAGACGACAGCGTGGACCGGTTCTTGATACGGGATGCCGATTCGCTGATTTCAAGGCGCGAGGTGGCGGCCATCGAGGCCTGGTTGCAAAGTGACCGGTTTTTCCATTTGATGCGCGATTATTTTTCGCACACCGAACTGCTGTTGGCGGGCATGTGGGGCGGCTGCGGCGGGGTGTTCAAAAACCTGCGTCAGCAGATGGTTGATTTTGTGGCGCAAGGCCAGTATTTGGGCCAGCGGGTGGTGGACCAGCATTTTCTGCGCATGCACATTTGGCCCACGGTGCGCCAGAGCCTGCTTTCGCACGACCCGGTGTTTGGTTTCATGCAGGGGCAGGATTTTCCGCCGCACGAAGCGCAGGACATGGGGCAGGAGTTTCATGTGGGCTGCAACCTGTCGAGCAGCAGCATTGGCGCCGAATCGGCCTTGCCCGAGGGTCAGCAGGTGGGCTGGAAAATCGTGGATGCACAGCAGCAGACGATTTGCCAATACACCAGCACGGTGCGCCAGGGCCAATGGCGCGCCGACATTCCTGGGCCTTATGCCAAATTGCTCAATGAAGGCGTTTGGCGCGTGGAGGTGTTGCGTTGATCAGGGGCTCATTGCCCTTGCGCTGCCCGGATGCGGTTGACCTGCAAGGGCGTGACTTCGCTAGCTTGGTTGCCCCAGCGGGTGCGCAGGTGGGTGAGCACTGCGGCGATATCTCGATCCTGGAGCTCCAGCACGGCAGGCGGCATGCCAAAGGGGCGTGGGTGACCCGCGGTGGCGGGCCCGTAGCCGCCGTAAAGCACCAGTTGAACCAAATTGGTAGGGTCGCTCAGCAGCACGGAGCGGTTGCCCGCCAAGGCGGGGTAAGCCACTTCGCCCGATGCGGTTTGGATGCCTTCGCCTTGTTCGCCGTGGCATTGCAGGCATTGGCGTTCGTAGACTTTGGCGCCCTGTGTGGCCACTTGCAGGCTGATGCGGCTGGGCTTGACCTCCGCTGGCACGGGCTGGGGTGTGCTTTGGGCGCGTGACTGCAGGTACACGGCCATGGCGTGCAAGTCGGTTTCTTTCAGGTGCTGCAAGCTGTGTTGAACCACCTCGCCCATGGGGCCGCTGGTCTGCGCCGTGGACGAGCCGCCGGTGCGCAGCAGACGCACGATCTCAGTCACAGGCGTGCTGGCCAGGCCCGATTCGGCCTCGCGCGTCAGGTCGGGGGCGTACCAGTTGACCACCGGCATCAGGCCGCCGGACAAGTCGCTGACGGGCCCGCTGGCCCCCAGCGCGTTGCGTGGGCCGTGGCAGGCCGCGCAGTGGCCCAGGCCTTGCACCAGATAGGCACCCCGGTTCCATTCGGCGCTTTGCGACTTGTCGGCCTGAAACGGGCTGGGCTCAAAAAACAGGCTGCGCCAGACGGCCAGTGCGGGCTGCGTGCCCACAGGCCAGACCAAGGTGTGGACTGGCTGGGCCTGCACCACCGGGGGTAGGGTGTTCAGCCACACAAATATCGAATCGCTGTCCTGGCGCGTGATGACGCTGGTGTGGTTGTAGGGGAACGCAGGGGCCAGCAAGCGAGCGTCTTTGGAGCGGCCACGGTGCAGGGCTTGCCAGAAGTCTTGCGCGCTCCAGCGCCCCAAGCCCGTGGCCGGGTCGGGCGTGAGGTTGCTGCTATAAACGCCGCCAAAGGGCGTGTCGATGCGCCGCCCGCCCGCAAGAGGTGTGCCGCCCCGGGTGGTGTGGCAGGCCATGCAGTTACCTGCCAGGGCCAGGTAGCGGCCTTGTTCGATCTGGTCTGCGCTGGCCTGTTGGGTCTGCGCTGTTTCGGTGGTCGTGATTTGGGTGGCCGTGGTTGGGGTGTGCAGCAACAGGTCGCCCCAGTTGTCCCACACCACACACATGGCCAGCACAGCCAAGCTGATCAGTGTGACCCAGCCCAGTCGTTTGACCGGGTGCATGCCTTGCCATGGGCGCTTCATGGTTTGCCCCCGTTCATTGGCTTGGCGGCGGTGGCCGACAACTCGGGTGCGCTGCCGCAGCGCAGGGCCTCAGGCAAGGCGGGCCCCGCTGGGGCGCGCTCGGCGGGCCGGGTGTCGGCAGGCAGCGGCTGGCGTGCCAACCAACTGGACACGGCGATCAGGTCTTGCGCGGGCATGCGTTTGACAATTTCGGCCATGCAGTCGGGGGCATGGGCGCGGCGCTGCGCGGTTTGCCAGGCCCCTAACTGCGCGTTCAGGTAATCGAGTGGCAAGCCCAGCAACCCCGGCACGTTAGGCTGCACGCCCGTCAGGCGCACGCCGTGGCACTGGGTGCAGGCGGGCAGGCCGCGTGCGGCGTCGCCTTGTGTCACCAGTTGCTGGCCTTTGGCCAGGCGCTCGGGCGTGATGGCGTTGTTCGCGGTGGGTGTGGGGTAGGGCAACTGCAAGTTGGCAAAGTACTGAGCCATCTCGCCTAAATAGGCGTCGGTCAAAGGGTCGACCAGGCGGGCCATCAGGTCATAGTGGCGGCGGCCTTGGGCGAAATTGCGCAGCTGGTTGTGCAGGTAACCCGCCGGTTTGCCCGCCAGACGGGGGTAATAACCATCGGGCCCGGCGCGGCCTTGATCGCCATGGCAGGCGGTGCAGGCGCGGGTGCGCTCGGCCATGTCGTCGGCAAAACGCTTGGGGGCCTGGGCTTGGGCGCTCAAGGGGCCTGCACACAAGGCGGCTGCGGCCCAAAACAGGCTTCTGAACAGGCCTTTGATCCACCAAGCGCTGGGCTGGCGCACACGGGTGGGGGGCGGGTGATCCAGGTGGGCGGGTGACCTTGGCGCGGTGAAAGTCTGACTGCTTGAAAACGTCCTCATCAATTGAAGATAACCGATGCGGCGACAATGTCGGGTTTTGCGCTGAAAGCCCTGTGGCTCCAGTGTGTTGTTTTCCCCTCATCTGTTCAAGCCATGTCCGATATCCAAGTCCGATTCGCCACCCTCCAAGATGCCCCTGCTGTGGCTGCTTTGCATGTGAGCGCCTGCCGCGCCGCCTACGCTGGCCAAGTGCCCGATACCCATTGGGACGCCACGCCCATGCCCAAACGCGTGTCATTCTGGAGAGAGGCCATTGAATACGGCGAGCCGCAAGTCATGGTGGCGGTGGCCGACCGTGAGATCGTGGGCTTTGTGGGCTTTGACCGCTCGCGCGACCCCAAGAGCAAAAACACCACCGGTGAAATCTGGGCCATCTATGCTGCGCCGGACCGCATAGGCCAAGGCGTTGGCCTGGCCTTGTGGGACGCCGCCCGTGAAGGCCTGGAAGACGAGGACTGCACCGAAGTGACCGTCTGGTTGCCGCTGTTGCACGAGCGCACCTTGCGCTTTCACGATCTGGCCGGCTTCAAGCGCGAGATGAACACCGCCCGCACCGTGCCCTTGGGCGGTGTGAAGGTGGAAGAAGTGCGTCTTAAGCGCAAGCTCGGCTGAACATACAGCCGACTTTCAGTCTTCCCATGCACATAATGCTGGCCCCCATGGAGGGGCTGCTCGACCACACCCTGCGCGATGTGCTCACGCGCGTGGGTGGGGTGCACGAGTGCGTGTCCGAATTCATCCGCGTGACCAACACGGTCTTGCCACGACGCGCTTTCATTCGGGTGGCCCCCGAGTTGCTCAACCGCAGCCGCACGATGGCGGGCGTGCCGGTCAAGGTGCAGCTGCTGGGCTCAGACCCGGTGTGCCTGGCCGACAACGCGGCGGCTCTGGCCGAGTTGCAGCCGCATGGCATTGACCTGAACTTCGGTTGCCCTGCCAAAACCGTGAACCAGCATCGGGGCGGCGCCGTGCTGCTGGAAGAGCCCGAGCTGGTGGGGCAGATCGTGGCGGCGGTGCGTCGTGCGGTGCCTGCGCACATCCCGGTCTCGGCCAAGATGCGCCTGGGTTACAACGACGACAGCCGCGCCGAGGACTGCGCCCAGGCCATCGAGGCGGCCGGGGCCAGCGAGCTGGTGGTGCACGCGCGCACCAAGGTGCACGGCTACCGCCCGCCCGCTTATTGGGACCGCATTGCCGACTTGCGCCAGCATGTGCGCTTGCCCATCGTGGCCAACGGTGAAATCTGGACAGTGGCCGACGCGCTGCGTTGCCGCGAGGTGACGGGCTGCGACCGCCTGATGATCGGGCGCGGCATGGTCACTGACCCGGGGCTTGCGCTGGCCATTGCGCACCAGTTGGCCACAGGGCAAGGGCGCGCGCCGGGGCAGGGTGTGCCGTGGTCCACCTTGGTGGTGTTGATGCAGGTGTTCTGGCTGGGCGTGAGCGCGCG